>CDZS01026810.1_pt1 | contig 11496 bp, 6 predicted proteins | sample 557751 | NCBI WGS metagenome assembly CDZS01 (sample SAMEA3182113, study PRJEB8094) | gut metagenome | biome: human; feature: gut; material: Stool; isolation source: human stools | place: Canada | collected 2013-05-07 | reverse complement strand
GTCAACGACGATCTGACCAGCTATCTGCCGGATACCACGGAGACCCGGCAGGGATTGGATACCATGGAGGCGGAGTTCACGACCTTCGGCACCAACCGGATCATGGTGGACAACATCGACTACGCCCGGGCGGAACAGCTCTCGGAGCAGCTGGAGAAGCTGGATGGCGTCAAATCCGTGGAGTTTGACGACACGGAGGACCACTATCAAAACGGCGCGGCGCTGTTTACCGTCACCTATGACGGTGCGGCGGAGGATCAGGTGAGCTTGGACGCCCTGGAACGGGTGCGGGAGGCGCTGGACGGGTATGACGTATATGTCACGGGAGATACCGGTGCCTCAGAGTCGGAGACCATCGCCGACGAGATGCAGATCGTCATGCTGGTGGCGGTGGTCATTATCGTGGTGGTATTGCTCTTTACCTCCCAGACCTATATGGAGGTGCCGGTGCTGCTCATCACCTTCGGCATGGCGGCGCTTTTGAACATGGGGACCAACTTCCTCTTCAACCCCATTTCGTTCATTTCCAACTCTGTGGCCGTGGTGCTGCAGCTGGCGTTGGCCATTGACTACGCCATCATCCTCTGTCACCGCTACACGGAGGAGAGGGAGCATCTGGAGGCCCGGGAGGCGGTGATCGCGGCGCTGAGCAAGGCCATCCCGGAGATCTCCGGCAGCTCCATGACCACCCTCTCCGGCTTGGGGGCCATGTGCTTCATGCACTTCCGCATCGGCTACGACCTGGGCATCGTGCTGATGAAGGCTATTTTGATGAGTATGCTCAGCGTCTTTACACTGATGCCGGGGCTGCTGATGTCCTGCAGCCGCCTCATCGACCGGACCCATCACCGCAACTTCGTGCCCCGGATCAATGCCTGGGGAAAGCTGGTGATCAAGACCCGCTATGTGCTGCCCCCGGTCTTTGCCATTTTGCTGGTGCTGGGCTTCTGCTTTTCCAACCAGTGCCCCTATGTCTACGGGGAGAGCAATCTGCATACCTACACGAAAAATGAATCCCAGATCGCCCAGGAAAAGGTGAATGAGACCTTCGGGCCGGTCAATACGCTGGCGGTACTGGTGCCTGCCGGGGACTACGGCAAGGAAGGCCAGCTTCTGCGGGAGCTGGAGGACATGCCGGAAGTGAAGTCGGTGCTGGGTCTTGCCAATGTGGAGGCCATGGACGGCTATGTGCTTACCGATAAGCTCACGCCCCGGCAGTTCGCGGAGATGACGGACCTGGATATTGAGGCGGCCCGCCTGCTGTACTCCGCCTATGCAGTGGACCAGGAGAATTACGGAAAGCTGGTGGGCGGCATCGACCAGTACAGCGTGCCGCTGATGGATATGTTCCTCTTCGTCTACGACCAGATGCAGGAGGGCTATGTGACGCTGGACGAGGACATGACCGCGGACATCGAGGACCTGCACACCCAGCTGGTGGACGCGCAAAAGCAGCTCAAGGGCGAAGATTACAGCCGCATGGTGCTGGAACTGGCACTGCCGGAGGAGAGCCAGGAGACCTTTGATTTCCTGGATACGTTGCATCAGACGGCGGAGAAGTACTATCCCGAAGGGGTGCTGCTGGTGGGTAATTCCACCAGTGACCGGGACCTTTCGGAATCCTTTGTGCAGGATAACGTGCTCATCAGCATCCTGACAGTGGTGTTCGTGATCCTGGTGCTGGTGTTCACCTTCCAGTCGGCAGGACTGCCCGTTTTGCTGATCTTGGTGATCCAGGGCAGCGTGTGGATCAACTTCTCCTTCCCCTACCTGATGGATTCGGACCTGTTCTTCCTCAGCTATCTGATCGTCAGCTCCATTCAGATGGGTGCCAATATCGACTACGCCATCGTCATCACCAACCGCTATACGGATCTGAAAAAGCAGATGCCCCTCCACGAGGCGGTGGTGGAGGCGCTCAACCAGGCGTTCCCCACCATCGTCACCTCCGGCACCATCCTGGCCACCGCCGGGATCCTAATCGGCTTTTTGTCCTCCGCGCCCTCCATCTCCTCCATCGGCATTTGCCTGGGACGGGGCACGGTGATCTCCATTTTCCTGGTGATGGCGGTGCTGCCTCAGATCCTGCTGCTGGGAGATACCATTATCGAAAAGACGGCGTTTACCCTCAAGTACCGGGGGGCCATCCAGTCCCGTACCGGCAGCGTGCGGGTGGACGGACACGTCCGGGGCTATATCTCCGGCGTGGTGGACGCGGATCTGAAGGGCACGCTCCACGGAACCATCCACGCAGTGGTGGACGCCGGTGCCCTGCAGCCGGACCAGCCGCCTCAGCGGCTGCCCTCCGGTGAAGCGGAAGATGGGGAGAAAGGAGGATCGGATGAGAAAGACGTGTGATAAACTGGCGGCGCTGCTGACAGCGGTGTGCCTGCTCTTCTCTCTGGCTCAGCCTGCGGCGGCAGCCGGGACGGGGGAGATCACGATCACCACCGTGGCGGATCTGCTGGAGCTGACGCAAAACTGCTCGCTGGACACCTGGTCTCAGGGGAAGACGGTCCGCCTGACGGCGGATCTGGACCTGACCGGCGCTGCGTTTACGCCGATCCCCACATTCGGCGGGACCTTTGATGGCCAGGGCCACACCATCTCCGGGCTGTCTCTCACCGCCAACGGGTCCAAACAGGGGCTTTTCCGCACCATTCAGCCCGGCGGCGTGGTGGAAAACCTGAACGTCTCCGGCACGGTGGCGCCCGGAGGAAGCCAGACCAATGTGGGCGGCATCGCCGGTGTCAACGGCGGCACCATCCGGAACTGCACCTTCAGCGGTTCCGTCTCCGGCAAGGCGGCGGTGGGCGGCATCGCCGGCCGCAACCAGGAAACCGGCCAGATCGCGGACTGCGCGGTCTCCGGAGTGATCCAGGGGGAGAGCGGCACCGGTGGCATCGTGGGACGGAATCTGGGCGTGCTGCTCAAGTGCAGCAGCAGCGCCGGCGTCAATACCAGTGAACGGGGAGATTCCACGCCAAGCGTGGAGGACCTGGCGGATCTGGACCTGGAGTCCACGCTCACAGGGGAGGACTCCGGTGAGGCGGAGTCGCTGCTGGATACACACACCGATACCGGCGGTGTGGCTGGGTATTCCAGCGGTGTGATCCAGAGCTGCAGCAACACCGGAACGGTAGGGTATCCCCATGTGGGCTATAACATCGGCGGCATCGTGGGCCGCCAGACCGGGTACCTGGCGGGCTGCGTCAACAGCGGCTCCGTTCTGGGGAGAAAGGACGTGGGCGGCATCGCAGGCCAGGCGGAGCCGGACCTGACGGTGACCCCCGGCAGCGATACATTGGAACGGCTGCGGACGGAGCTGGATACACTGGACGGACTGATCCAACGGGCCATTGACGATGCGCAGGGCACTGCGGACACGGTCTCCGCCCATCTCACCGCCATTGGGGATGAGACGGACAAGGCGCGGGACCACACGCAGACCCTGGCTGATCTCTCTGCCGATTTCATCGACGATGGAATGGACTCCCTCAACTCTCTGAGCGCCAGCATCACCAATGCCCTGGACCAGGTGGCACCTGCTCTGGACGATCTGGCAGCAGCCTCCGACAAACTGGAGGAACTGTCTGAAGATCTGGACGAGGCGCTGGAAAAGCTGACGGATGCCCTGAAAAACGGAGAGAGCATTGAAAAAGACGTAAAAGACGCAGTGGCAGAGCTGCGGGCTTCGGCGGCGGACATGGTCCGGGCGGCCCAGGCCCTGCGGGATGCGCTGGATGCGCTGCTGCAGGGGGTCGTGAACGAAAATCCCTCGGATACGGAGGCGGCTCTGGCGGACCTCGCTGACGGAATGGATGCGCTCAGCGGTGCCATGGAAGGAACCGGCGCGGCGGTGGGCATGCTGGAGGATACTCTGGCGGACCAACCGGATCTGCCGGGCGGTCAGGAGACGCTGACGGCATTGCATACCCTCTCCGACGCTTTGACGGCGGCGGGGGAGGACCTGGGAGAAGCTTCCGGGGCCATGCCGGAAACACAGACAGACTGGGATGCGCTGCAGGATGCGCTGGAGACCATGGGGGAGGCACTGCACCAGGCATCCGGCCATTTTGACCGTGCCGTGAGCGCGCTGCAAGCCGCCGTCTCCGGCGGCAAGGACTTGATGGGAGACCTGCGGGAGGCGCTGGATGCGCTTTCAGACGTGGGAGATACCGGGGCAAGCATCGGCCGCAAGCTCAGCAGTGCCTTCCAAACCATGGGAGATGCGGTGACGGAGCTGGCCCAGGACGGCCCGGTGGAATTTCCGGTCCTGGGAGAGGACATCCGCACTGCCGGGGATGATCTGTTTGACTCTCTGGGGACGATCTCCTCGGAGCTGGAGGCGCTGCATACCTCTCTGGACACTGCCGGAGACACCCTGACGGCAGACCTGCGCAGCATCAACAGCCAGTTCCAGGCGGTATTCGATGTGCTGCTGGACGCACTGACCGATCTGCAAGACGGTGCGGATAAGACGCTCACGGATTACATCGAGGATACCTCGGAAGAGGACATTGCCGCCACGCGGCGGGGAAAGATCACCCAGTGCCGGAATACCGGCTCTGTGGAAGGAGACCGGAACGTGGGGGGCATCGCCGGAGCCATGGCCATCGAGTTTGACCTGGACCCGGAGGATGACCTGGCGGACGATCTGTCCTTCGGCAGCAGCTACGAGACCAAGGCGGTGCTGGAGGACTCTGTGAACCACGGCACCGTCACGGCGAAAAAGGACTGTGCCGGCGGCCTGGTGGGCCGTATGGATCTGGGCACGGTGGTCTCCGGGCAGAATTACGGCCCGGTGACCAGTACAGACGGCAATTACGTAGGCGGTATCGCCGGTTGGGCGGATGCCTCTGTGCGGAACAGCTGTGCCAAATGCGCACTCTCCGGCGGGGACTATGTGGGCGGTATCGCCGGCTGGGGAGACCGTCTGCTGGATAACTGTGCCATTGCCACGGTGGATGCCGGGGAGGAGTACCTGGGCGCTGTGGCGGGCGACGCCGATCTGGACGACGGAACGGTCCGGGGCAACCGCTTTGTGGATACGGGACTGGCGGCCATTGACGGCGTCAGTTATGCCGGGAAAGCGGAACCGGTGGCGTTTGAGGTCCTGCGCCAGGAATCGGGCATCCCCACGGAGTTCATCTCGTTCACCCTGACGCTGAAGGCCGGGGAGGACGTCGTGGCCCGGATCCCCTTCCAGTATGGAGAAGACCTGCGCTTGGTGGAGCTGCCGGAGGTGCCGGAGCAGGAGGGAAATTACGGCTGCTGGCCGGAATTTGATACCTCCGGCCTTGCGTCGGACATCACGCTGGAGGCTGAGTATACACCCTGGGTCACTGTGGTGGCCAGCCTGCAGCAGGAGGGGAAACTAGCCCTGGCCATGGCCGACGGCCAGTTTACCCAGGACGCGGTCCTCACGGTCCGGGAAAGCGCCGAAACGCCGCCGGAGGCGGCCCGGAGCGGGGATACGGTCCGGGTCTGGGAGATCTCCCTGACCGGCACGGATCTGACGGAGCAGGACACGGTGCCGCTGCGGCTGCTCAGCGGCGGCAGCAGAGCCAGCGTCTGGCAGTACAAAGACGGCGCGTGGCACAAGGTGGACGCGGATCGGAACGGGCACTATCTGCTGTTGGATATGGAGGGGACCTCCGGTACCTTCTGTGTCAGTTCCAGGCAAGGAAGCCCCGTCCTGCTGCTGGCGGTGATCCTGGCGGCGGTTGTGCTCCTGCTGGCTGCCCTTTTCCTGCTGCGGCGCCGGCGGAAAAAGGCCGTTGCGGCAAAGCGGGAAACGTCTGTTCCGCCGGCAGAGGGACCGGCACCCAAGCGATAAAACCAAAACCCCCGTCTGCCTTTAGACAGACGGGGGTTTTTGAATAGGAAAGGGGATCCAGGCTTACGGCTCCTCCGGGGGAAAGACCACGGTCAGCAGCATCTTGAAATCCTCTTCACCATAAACCGCGTGGGGCTTTTGGGCCGGCATGACCAGCGATTCGCCTGCCCGGCACATGTAGTCCACGCCATCCACCGTGAAGCGTCCCACGCCCTCCAGGACCTGGACCAGGGCGTCGCCCCGGGATTCATGGGTACTGATCTCCTCTCCTTTGGCAAAGGCGAAGAGGGTGAGACTGACGGCCGGGGTCTGGGCCAGCGTGCGGCTGACGATCTGTCCCGGCTGGGCCGTCACCTGGCCTGCCAGGGAGAGCACCTGTTCCGGCTGAATATTTTTTAAGGCAACCATGGGAATTCCTCCTTTTTTATAAGGCGGGCAGAAAACTGCCCTGGATCATGCATTCAGTATCCCATAAATAGCGGCGGCTGTCGGTTGGAATTACAACGAGGAGGCAAATGAGATGGGAGAGGCCGGAGATGCAGATGCAGGGATCAGCTCCCGGAAATCCGGCCAGCGGCCCAGTTCGAACTGCATGGGCCGGGTCTGATGACGCAGCGTGGAGAGGTCCACAAACTGGATCCGCTGATTTTCGTAGGTGGTCCAGTAGAAGCGAAGGGATTCCGCACAGGCCACGGCGGTATAGACGGTGTAATCGTAGGGAAGGATGTCACCTGCCAGGCCGCCGGGAGACTCCGGCTGGGGCACACGCACCATCCCAAGCGGAAAGGCGGCGCTCTGGAGCAGGTGGAACATGGCTCCCACGCCGGCACTCTCCGTTGCCCCCTTCACACCGTAGGTTTTCAAAAAGGCAAGACGCACAAAGCGGGAGGGGGAGGACCAGTCCCCCGGCAGCCCTTGGGCGCCGCTGCCGGAAAAGCAGGGCGTGAGCTGCTGGCCTGCCAGCTCCATGGCACCGTGGTCCAGGTCCCGGATGCCGGCGTAGTTGAGGAGGTTGGTCCGGTGCCAGGGATACCCGGGACTGTTGGTCATCACACCCAGGGTGTTGCGGTAGATATGGAGCCCGTCCCGGTCCGGTTCCACCACGATGGTCTCACCGGTCTGGTCGCTGAAGGACCAGTGCAGCGGTGGGACGGCACCCAGCAGCGGGAGGTCCAGCAAAGTGAGTTCCTCCCGGAGGGTGTGGACCACCTCCGCCACAGTGGCGCACTGAGCCAGAAGATGGTAGACCAGGACCGGCGGCTGGATCGGTGCAGTACCGGGGCGGGGAAAGTCTTCATAGCAGGCAAACTCCCGATAGTAGAGCTGTCCGCCCATCAGACCCTGGTCGTTGATCCCCTCGTAGAGCAGCGGTGAAAGGGAAACGGACAGCAGTCCGGTCCCCACGGCGGCATAGGCGGAGCAAAACCGGCTCTCCGGTCTTTGCTCGCAGGTGGCATAGCTGGTTCCGCGGGGGATGTAGGTGATGCGGCTGTCCGATGCCAGCGTGTTGAAATCCAGATTCCGCCCCCAGAGATGACGGCGGTCTTCGGTCTCCCAACTCATGGCGCTGCATCCGGCGCCCAGTCCGGAAAGGGACGATACGGGGTGAAGCATAAGGACCCTCCTTGTCAGTGAAAATGATTCCCTTAAGGATTGCCAAAAGCGCCCGGATTTATCCGCCTGATTTTCAGCAAAACGGGAGAAATCGATCCGGCGGGATGGAAGATCCGAGACGAAGAAAACCGAAAAAGCAGGCATGTGAACCATGCCTGCTTTTTTGTTCCCATCGGAAAGCGCTGCGAAAGAGAGGGGGGACCGCAGGCTTCCCGGAATGGATCAGCGCCGGGTCTTGAGCCGGGCCATAGCCCGGGCCAGAGCGGCCTTGGAGTGGTAGTATTCGTGGATGCTCTGCTTTTGCCGCAGGCATTCCTCCGCACGGGCCTTGGCGGCCTCCGCTCGCTTGCGGTCGATCTCCTCCGGGTGCTCGGCAGAGCTCACCAGAAGGATCACGTAGTCCGGCTTGATCTCGGCAAAGCCGGACCCCACCGCGGCAGGCTCCCACTGGCCCTCGGCCTTGTAGCGAAGCTCACCGGGCTCGATGACGGTGACCACCGGTTCGTGACCGGGGTAGATGCCCATCTCGCCGTCCACCGCCGGAAGGATCAGGGCCTCGGCGGGGCCGATGTAGAACTGGCGCTCCGGGGTGATGATCTCCAGATAGAAGGTGTGCGCCTCCGCCATTTACACCGCCCCCATTTTCTTGGCCTTTTCAATGACCTCGTCCACGTTGCCCACGTTGCTGAAGGCGGCCTCGGGGTATTTGTCCAGCTCGCCGCCCAGGATGGTCTCGAAGGAGCGCAGGGTGTCCTCCAGCTTTACATAGCGGCCCTCCAGACCGGTGAACTGCTCGGCCACGGAGAAGGGCTGGGAGAAGAACTGCTGGATGCGGCGGGCCCGCTCCACCGTGCGGCGGTCGTCCTCACTGAGCTCTTCCATGCCCAGGATGGCGATGATGTCCTGCAGTTCCCGGTAGCGCTGGAGCAGCTCCTGGGTGCCCCGGGCGATCTTGTAATGCCGCTCGCCAACCACTTCCGGCTCCAGGATCCGGGAGGTGGACTCCAGGGGGTCCACGGCGGGGTAGATGCCCTGTTCCACGATCTTCCGGGAGAGGACGGTGGTGGCGTCCAGATGGGCGAAGGTGGTGGCGGGGGCGGGGTCAGTCAGGTCGTCGGCGGGGACGTAGACCGCCTGGACGGAGGTGATGGCTCCGTCCTTGGTGGAGGTGATGCGCTCCTGAAGCGCGCCCATCTCATTGGCCAGGGTGGGCTGATAGCCCACGGCGGAGGGCATCCGGCCCATCAGGGCGGAGACCTCAGAGCCTGCCTGGACGTAACGGAAGATGTTGTCGATGAAGAGCAGTACGTTCTGCTTTTCCCGGTCCCGGAAATACTCCGCCATGGTCAGTCCCGTCAGAGCCACCCGCATCCGGGCTCCGGGGGGTTCGTTCATCTGGCCGAAGACCAGGGCGGTCTTGTCAATGACGCCGGACTCGCGCATTTCCCGCCAGAGGTCGTTGCCCTCTCGGGTGCGCTCGCCCACGCCGGTGAAGATGGAGTAGCCGCCGTGTTCGGTGGCGATGTTGTGGATCAGCTCCTGGATCAGCACGGTCTTGCCCACGCCGGCGCCGCCGAAAAGGCCGATCTTGCCGCCCTTGGCATAGGGGGCCAGCAGGTCGATGACCTTGATGCCGGTCTCGAAGATGTCCACCACGGGACGCTGGTTTTCAAAGGCAGGGGGCTGCCGGTGGATGGACCACTTCTCCGTGGCCTTCACGGGGCCGCAGTCGTCGATGGCGTCTCCCAGGACGTTGAACATCCGGCCCAGGACCCCCTCGCCCACAGGGACGGAAATGGGGGCGCCAGTGGCGGTGACGCGCATGCCCCGCCCCAGACCCTCGCTGGGGGAGAGCATGATGCAGCGCACGGTGTCGCCGCCCACATGCTGGGCCACTTCCATCACCTGGCGCTTGCCGTCCAGCTCTACTTCCAGGGCCTCTTTGAGTTCCGGAAGATCGCCTTCGGGAAAGGCCACGTCTACAACAGGTCCCATGACCTGTACAATGGTTCCCTTGTTTTCATGCATAGTTCGAAAAATCCCCTTTCGGGCATGAACTGCCCCACAGAGTCGCCGCCTCACCGGGCGGAGAAAAAGTCAAAGGCACAGCCGCTTTGCTCCGGAGCCGGCAGGCACATGGTCCCGTCTGGGTCACAGCGCCGCCTGGGCGCCGCCCACCACCTCGGTGATCTCCTGGGTGATGGCGGACTGCCGGGCGCGGTTGTAGGAGAGATTCAGGGTCTGGAGCATGGCTCTGGCGTTGTCGCTGGAGGACTTCATGGCTGTCATCCGGGCGTTTTGCTCGGAGCAGTAGGACTCTACCAGTGCGCCGAAGATGTCGCCTTTGATATAGCCGGGTACCAGGCGGTTCATCACCGCCCGGACGGAGGGGACGTAGGTCACGTCCCGGTTGTAGCTGTCCCGGTTGGCCTCAAATTCAGGAAAGACGTCCGGGTCCAGCGGCAGCAGCTTGTGGACGGTTGGCTCCATCTGGAAGGAGTTGACCATCTTGGTGAAAAGGATGTAGACCTCATCCAGCTTTCCGTCCAGGTAGAGATCCATCATCAGCTCGGCGATCTCCCGGGCACGGTGGGTGCTGGGGTCCTGGGCCGTATAGAGGAACTCCACGTCGATGGGGATCCCCCGCTCCTGAAAATAGGAGCGGCCCGCCTGACCCACCACAAACAGGGAGAAGTTGGGCTTTTTGGCCATTTTCTCCTCTGCCAGCTTCAAAATGTTGTGGTTGTAGGCACCGGCCAGACCCTTGTCGGCGGTGACCACGATGAAGCCTGTCTTCCGCTTTTCCGGCGGGATGCCGGGGCGCTTGTCGAAGAAGGGGTGGTGGATCTCCGGGGAGTGGTGCAGGATGTCGGAGATGGTCAGCTCGATTTTCCGGAAGTAGGGCTCCACATCGTTGAGCTGCTTGCGGGCCTTGCGCAGGTTGGAAGAGGAGATGAGGTACATGGCGTTGGTGATCTTCAGCGTCTGTTCCACGCTCTTGATGTGGGTACGGATCTCTTTTATGCTTGCCATGTGGCGCTCACCCGCTTCTTGGCGTCCTCCAGAGCAGAGCGGATCACCTCAATGGCGGGACCGCTCAGGTTGCCGGTGGACTCGATTTCCGTCATGACGTCGGTGTGTTCCGTTTCCATCTCCTGGGCGAAGTCCAGCACGAAGTCCCGGACCTTGTCCAGAGGCACGTCGTCCACCAGGCCGTTGGTGGCCACGTACAAAATGACGGCCTGCCGGCTCACCGGCATGGGGTGGTAGAGAGGCTGCTTCAAAAGCTCCAGCAGCCGCCGGCCGTGGTCCAGGGACTTCTGCGTAGCGCTGTCCAGATCCGAGGCGAACTGGGTGAAGACCTCCAGCTCCCGGAACCGGGCCAGGTCGATCCGCAGCGTACCGGCGGTCTTTTTGATGGCCCGGGTCTGAGCCGCGCCGCCCACACGGGAGACGGAAAGGCCCACGTTGACGGCGGGCCGCTGACCGGAGAAGAACAGGTCCGTCTCCAGGTAGATCTGGCCGTCGGTGATGGAGATGACATTGGTGGGGATATAGGCCGAGACGTCGCCGGCCTGGGTTTCGATGATGGGCAGGGCCGTCATGGAGCCGCCGCCGTACTCCTTGGTCAGGCGGCAGGCCCGCTCCAGCAGCCGGGAGTGCAGATAGAACACATCGCCGGGGTATGCCTCCCGTCCGGGGGACCGTTTGAGCAGCAGGGAAAGGGTCCGGTAGGCCACCGCGTGCTTGGAGAGGTCGTCGTAGACAATCAGTACGTCCTTGCCCTTGCTCATAAAGTACTCGCCCATGGCCGCGCCGGCGTAGGGGGCGATGTACTGCATGGGGGCGGACTCGCTGGCGGTGGAGGAGACGATGATGGAGTAGTCCATGGCACCGTGCTTTTTCAGCGTGTCCTGGATCCGGGCCACAGTAGAGGCTTTCTGGCCGATGGCCACGTAGATGCAGATCACGTCCTGGCCCTTCTGGTTGAGGATGGTGTCCACCGCGATGGCGGTCTTGCCGGTCTGGCGGTCGCCGATGAT
>CDZS01005537.1_pt1 | contig 11496 bp, 12 predicted proteins | sample 557751 | NCBI WGS metagenome assembly CDZS01 (sample SAMEA3182113, study PRJEB8094) | gut metagenome | biome: human; feature: gut; material: Stool; isolation source: human stools | place: Canada | collected 2013-05-07 | reverse complement strand
CACCTGAGTCAGGACGAGTTTGCAAATCTGCTCTACGTTTCCAGACAAACGGTCTCCAACTGGGAAACCGGAAAGAGCTGTCCGGATCTGGAGACCCTGATCCGCATCAGCGACCACTTCGGCATCTCCGTGGACGCGTTGCTGGGACACGACTCCCCCGCACTTCCAAGCCCTGATGACAAAGCCGCAAAGCACCGCCGGCTGATCTTTTCCGCTTTGCTCCTTGTCTTTCTGGTGGGAGGATTTCTCGGGGGGATATGGTTTCGGGCGGTGTCCCCCCACCCCGTCGCATTCACCATGCAAAAGGAAGAGACCTACCAGACGGAGAACCTGGGCCAGCCGCTCATTGATGCCGGGACCGGGTACTTTACTCTTCCGGAGAGCGGAGATCTTCACATCGAGGTGGACGCCTCCACAGATGACGGAACGCTCCATGTTGTCATGACCGATACCGACGGCCGTGTTTTTTATCAGCTGGACGGCCAGACTTTGGAAGACGCACAGACACTCTATTTTGACAAGGGCTCCTATGTCATTCAGATCACTGCCGATGCGTATACACAGGACATCGTAACACTGGAATATCAAATCGAGGTCCGCAATTAAATCTGCATCCGCAGACAGACAGTTATGAAACCTTTTTGGACAGGAATTTCAGGCAGCGGCCTGAAAATACTGGCGGTTTGCTCCATGCTCACAGACCATATCGGGCAAATCGTGCTGAAAAACGGGATCGCCCTGAACGCTTCCCGCTCCCTCTTTACCGACGCAGAATTTTCTGCCCTGTTATCGCTGATTGAGGTCTGTCACATCGTTGGCCGGATCGCATTTCCCATCTTCTGCTTTCTCCTGACAGAGGGCTTTGTACACACCCGCCGGCCCGGAATTTATCTGCGGAACCTCATGGTCTTCGCCGTGGTGTCCGAACCGCTCTACGACCTGGCATTTGCGGGCACTCTCCTGAATGCGGGAGCGCAGAACGTGCTGTTTGAACTCTCCCTGGGATTGCTTGTCCTGATGGTGCTTCAAAAAAGCGGAACGTCCCCTGTTTTACAGGTTGCCATCACACTGGCCGGAGCCGTTCTTGCTTTGATGCTCAGGTTGGACGGCGGATACTACGGCATCCTTTTGATCGTGCTGTTTGACCGGTTCCGCAGCCGGCCTGGGCTAAAGTTCCCTGCAGCCGTACTGACCATGTATCTGTGCGGGCTGGATTTCTCGCCGGCCGGCTTCATCGACCCCTATTTTCTGGCGGCCGCATCCGCGCTGGTTTGGATCGCCGCTTATAACGGCCGACGGGGGCGTCAGATGAAGTATTTCTTCTACGCTTTTTACCCGGCCCATTTGCTGCTCCTATCCGCATGTGCATCCTGCATCGTCCACGTTCTGCTCTGAAATCCAGGGGAGGCGGCCAATCTTCAGATTGGCCGCCTCCCTTTTGAAAATATCTGGCGAATTTTTCCCGGCAGTCTGCGTTTACGGCTTGCACTGACCGCAGGGCTCATATCCCTGGGCAATCAGGTCCTCCCGGCTGCCGGTGTAGGTGGATTTGTTTGCCTCTTTCATACTGGAGACACTGGGGCAGTCCGGCAGATGGAATTTGTGGGAGCTGGTGTTGAGGATGTAGGTTGTCTCCGCAGTCTCCGTCTCCGGTGCGGTATCCTCGCCAGCGGTGGTCTCCGTGTCTGCGGTTCCGCTCTCCGGTGTGTCCGATGCCAGGGCACTCTCGCCAGTGGCGTAGTCGATGGTCACACCGGGCTGGACATTGTAGACGTAGACGTTGAAACACACGCCCTCGCCTTCGTCCTCCACAGACCAGCCCTCCATCTGCACGCCGCTGGCCACCAGGTTGTCCCCCTCAAACACCGGGGTCACCCGGTAGAGCACATGGTTGTCCGTCTCCTGGACGTAGTCCGCCACCAGGTCTTCAAAGGGCAGCATCCCCTCCACATTGAGATACCGGGTGCCGGTGATGAGGTTTTCCTCGTTGGCGTTCTCCCCCGTCAGCTGATAGCCGATCAGGTGGCAGCGGTTGTAGAGGTACTTTCCGTCTACGCAGTCGTATTTCACTGTGTGCCAACCGGTGGGCTTCACCTGGCCGATGTCGCCCCGGTCCTCCGTGGGCATCAGGTCTGTGCCCACATTGGCGTACGCCGTGCCGCACCGGCCCAGAGCGTCCAGAGGGCTGTACGACTCAAAAGAGGTCGTGGAGGTCCGGTCCTCCTGGGAAAAGGCAGGCTCGTTGCCGTCCAGGACCACATAGGGCTCCCCTGAATAGGCAGGCACGTCCTTCAAAGAGAACGAGAGGGTCTGGGCCTCCGCTCCCTGGCAGCCGGTCAGCACCAGGCAGCACAGCAGCAGGGGCAGCAAACAGGTTCGTATCGATTTCATCATCGCAGATAGACTTCCTTTTCGATTTTTTTGTGGGAGAAGCCCGGGAGCTCTCCCGCGGACACCAGGTGCCACGCAGGCAGTGAGGGCACAACATCCAAACACAGGTCCGCCGGATAGACCCGGTCCCAGCGGTACAAGATCATCCCCTCGATCCGGTCCATCCACGGGCGCAGGAGCTGCCCCTCCACAAAGCACAGCTCTCCCGGACCCGCCCGGTCCAGGCAGTCCGGCGCCTGGGAAATCTCCGCCTCCGTCAAAAACAGCCGCCGGGACGATGGGGTCATCCACAGCCGCCGCCCGGCGCTCTCCTTCAGGATGTCCGCAGCCACCATCCGGTCCCGGCTCTGCCGCCGGCCGTTGAAGCCCAGACCATTTCTCTGATCCACACACACGATCACGATCATCTCCGCACCTCCTCCCCGCCGATTGGAGTTGATGATACCATGTTTTCCCCGCCGGGTCCAGTCTGCCGGCGGGGAAAATTTTTGCGACAGCTACCAAACCGCTGCGGCCCCTGTTATAATAGGGGCGTATTCACGAAATTTTCAGAAGGAGACTCTCTATGCAGCCCACCGTCAGTATCATCGTCCCTGTCTACAATGCGGAATCCACGCTGCGCCGCTGCGTGGACAGCATCTTAAATCAGGACTACCGCGACTTTGAATTGATCCTGGTCAACGACGGCAGCCAGGACGGCTCCGGAGCCATCTGCGATGCTTACGCCGCCCAGGATCCCCGGGTCATCGCCATCCACAAGCCCAACACCGGCGTCTCCGATACCCGCAATCTGGCCATCAGCCGGGCTCGGGGAACGTATCTCCAGTTTCTGGACAGCGACGACTGGATCACCCCCGACGCCACTACCCTCCTGGTGCAGACCGCCCGGCAGCACGACTGCGACCTGGTGATCTCCGACTTCTACCGGGTGGTGGGCGAACGGGTCTCCCGCAAGGGCGACATCGACGACGACACCGTACTGACCCGGGAGGAGTACGCCGCCCACATGATGGAAAATCCCGCCGACTTCTACTACGGCGTTTTGTGGAACAAGCTCTACCGGCGCAGCATCGTGGAGCGGTGGAACCTGCGGATGGACCCGGAGATCAGCTGGTGTGAGGACTTCATGTTCAACCTGGAGTACATCCGCCACGCCGAGACCTTCTGCGCCCTCCAGGTCCCCATCTATTACTACGTGAAAACCAAGGGGTCTCTTGCCACCCAGAGCCTCACCATCCCCAAAACCATTAAGATGAAGCTGACGGTTTTCGAGTACTACAACCGCTTCTTCAAAACTGTCCTGGATGAGGAAGAATACGAAAAAAGCCGCCTGAAGGTCTATAAATTTCTGCTGGACGCCGCCGGGGACGGCGCCGTTCCCCCCGCCATCCTCCCCGGGTCCCAGAAGCTGGGCAACGAGCGGATGCAGGTGAGTCCGGACATCCTGGCCGGAACCGGCATCCTCTGCGACGCCTTCCGGGACCGTAAGCTCCTGGAGCGGTATCTGGAGACCGCCGCGCTGAAAAACGATCTCTCCCTGCCGGAGGCCGTGGCGCTGCTGTACCTCCGCCAATGCACACCTGAGGTCACCCGCCGGGATCTGGCGGACTTTGCGGGTCTTTCCCGCAGTGCGCTGGCTCTGGCCCTGCAGAAGGCCGTCAGCCAGGGGCTTCTCCGGACAGAGGATCTGAAAGACCCGGAAAGCGGCGAAAAGCAGACCCGCTTCCTTTTCACTCCCGCTGCCGGACCGGTGCTGGAGGACGTGGAACGGGCCCGACGGGAATACGAGGCTGCCCGCCTGGACACGCTGACGCCGGAGGAGCAAGCAGCATATCAGGCCCTCTCTCAAAAGATCCAGACCCACATTCAAACCGTTCTGCAATGAGGGACGGCCCGGAGAGCAAGTCTCCGGGCCGCTTTTTCATGTTCTTTGTTCTGCACGAACCCGCCGGTCACTTTCCGGCGTCCATCTGGCGGCGTACCGCCTTTTCCAGCAGTTCCTTTCCATCCGGGGAGCGCAGTACATCCAAAACCGCGGCCCGCAGACTCTCCTGGAACTTCTTGCTGTTCAAAAACGCATCGAACATGCTGCCCTGCTCCACAGCGGCAGCTGTGGGCTTCTTGGGCCGGGGGGCCGGTGCCGCGGGTACGGGAGCCGGCTCCTCCAAAAAGGCGCCGTCCATCCAGTCGTCCATATCCTTGGGGTCGTTGGTCTCTCCCCGGAGATAGGACAGCGACACCCCGAAGTAGGACGCCATCTTCGCCTGCTGTTCCTGAGAGGGCGTCTGCCGTCCCGTCTCAAACTTTTCCACCGACATCCGGGGCAGTCCCAGCGCCGCCGCCAGTGCAGGACGGCTCAGTCCCCGCTGGGTGCGCAGCTCCTCCAACCGCTGTGCCATGGTGATCATCGATTCATTCCTCCTTGTACATCCGTGAAAACACGGTGCGGGAGCCTTCCAGCACAGCGCCGCAAGGCCCCCGCTTCTTTTCGTGGGCCATTATACCAGTGTGGCAAAAAAATAGCAAGAGAAGGCCCCGCCGCTCTGATGCGCGGCGGGGTTTTGCGTCTTAATCTGTAAAGTCTATTCGTATTACAGTGATTCAAATTACAGATGTCCAAGCTTCTTCGCATTCCGTATTCGATTTTACGCTCACCGGGCCCGCAGCTGCCAAAATGCCACTGCACTGGCAGCGGCCACATTCAGCGAGTCCACCTCATGGGCCATGGGGATGCGGACGGTGTAGTCACACGCCGCGATGGTGCGGGCCGCCAGTCCGTCTCCCTCTGTCCCCAACACGATGGCCAGCCGTTCCTCCGCCAGGAGCCGGGGGTCTTCAATGCTGACGGAGTCATCGCTCAGCGCCATGGCAGCAGTACGGAATCCCAGGTTCCGCAGGCGCCGGAGTCCCGCATCCGGCCACTGGGACGGCTCCTCCCCGATCCGGGTCCACGGGACCTGGAAGATGGTGCCCATGCTCACCCGCACCGCCCTGCGGTAGAGCGGATCGCTGCAGGTGGGCGTCACCAGCACCGCGTCCATGTTCAGCGCCGCCGCGGAGCGGAAGATGGCGCCGATGTTGGTGGAGTCCACGATCCCCTCCAGCACTGCGACCCGGCGGGCATCTGCGCACAGCTCCTCCACGCTGGGGAGTTTGGGGCGGCGCATAGCGCACAATACGCCCCGGGTCAGGGGATAGCCGGTCAGCTCCGCCAGCAGCTCCCGGGATGCGGTATAGACCGGAATATCGGCGCAGCGGGCAAGGACGCCGCTGCCCTGTCCGGTGAGCTGGCGGTGCTCCATCAGCAGCGAGACCGGCTCATACCCGGCATCCAGCGCCCGCTGAATGACCTTGGGGCTCTCCGCAATGAAGATCCCCTTCTCCGGCTCCAACCGGTTGCGCAGCTGCGCCTCCGTCAATCGGGTAAAGGGCTCCAGCTCCGGCATGGATAAATCCGTCACTTCGATGATCGTCGCCATGGTTTCCTCCTCATCAGGTCGTTCCCAGCAAATCCGGCACAGCCCGCCTCTCACGGCAGTGCCCGGTACAGCCGGCAGGGCCGCCCGCCGGTGTCGTAATTGACGGTGCTGGAGGCTTCTCCCCGCTCCACCAGGTAATTTACATAGCGGCGGACCGTCACCACCGAAAGGTTTGTCTGTTTGGAGAGGGTCTCGCTGGCCACGCCTTCGGCAGGAGCGGCCCGCAGACACGCCCGGACCCGTTCCAGTGTGCTCTCCTGAAGGCCCTTGGGGGTCCCGTGCTCCGGGGCGGCATCGACGGGGGAAAACAGCCGGTCCAGTGCCCCTTGGCTGACGGCCTCCCCGGTCACCGCCGCCCGGTGGCGGCAGAAGGTCTCCAGCGCCTGTTGGAACCGCTCGCAGGTAAACGGCTTGACCAGATAGTCCACCACGCCCATTTTCAGCAGCGCGTCCACCGTCCCCGGATCGTTGGCCGCGGTGACCATGATGGCGTCCACGGAGATCTGCCGGGAACGAAGCTCCCGGAGCAGCTCATGTCCCGTCAAAAGCGGCATATACACGTCCAGGATCACCAGATCCGCGGGATTGACGCTCAGCCACTCCAGCGCGGCCTGCCCGTTTTGAAAGGTCTGGACCACCTGAAAGCGGGCGTCTTTTTCTGTATAGGTACGGTCCAACAGACTGACCATGGGATCGTCTTCCACAATTACTACGCGGTACAACGCGCATCACTCCTTGCTGTCCGGGGTCTCCTCCCGGTGAAAACTGATAAAAAAGGACGTTCCGACGCCGCTTTCCGACTCCACCCGGATCTCGCCGTGGTAAGCCTCCACCACCTCCCGTACCAGAGAGAGGCCGGTGCCCCGGCTGCGGCCCTTGGTGGAGATGCCCCGCTGAAACATCGTCCGGCGCAGTTCCGCGGGGATGCCGGGGCCGGTGTCCTCCACGCACATCAAAAGATTCTCCTCGCTTTCCCGGATGCTGACCAGGACCTCCTTGGCAGTGCGGGGAGACTGGTTGAGACCCTCGATGGCATTTTCGATCAGATTCCCCAGGATCGTGACATAGGCGTCCGGGGGCAGCCAGGCCCCCTCCCCGCTCAGGGCGCTCTCCCGGTCCAGCGTCAAATGGATGCCCAGCTCATTGGCCCGGCTGGTCTTGCCCACCAGCAGCGCCGCCACCGAGGGCTCGGCGATCTGGTGCATGATGCGGCTCACCGCCTCCTGCTGGGTGCGGGTGGTGTCCATGATGTACTGCTGAGCCTTCTCCGGCTCTCCGATCTGCAAAAGCCCCAGAATCACATGGAGCTTATTCATGAACTCGTGGGTATAGGCCCGCATGGCGTCCACCATATGCCGCACGCCGGTAAGGTCATCGGCCAGCTGGGCCACCTCGGTGCGGTTGCGGAAAATGCTGACGGCACCGGAGAGCTTGCCGTCCTCATACAGCGGCAGTCGGTCGGAGAGCACCCGGATGTCCTTCAGGGAGCGCATGCTCACGTTGTACTCCGACTGTCCGGTGCGGAGGATGCGGTCCAGAGTGGACTGGGGGTAAACCTCATGGAGGGGCTTGCCCAGAACGGCCTGCCGGTCCATGGAGAGCATCCTTGCGGCGGAGTCGTTGAGGAAAATGACCCTTTTCTCCCGGTCAATGGCCAGGATCCCCTCTTCCAGAGAATCCAGAATGCCTTCCTGCCGCAAAAACTGCCGGGCAAAGGCGTCCGGCTCATAGCCCAGAAGGGACTGCTTGATGCGCCCGGAAAGCCGCCGTGCCAGCAGCGCCCCCAGCACCGCCGCCACAATGCCGATCCCCAGCAGGCACAGCACCGTATTCATCGTCACCTGGGCCATGCTGCGGACATAGACGCCCACGATCACCACACCGATGATCTCCCCCGTCTGGTCCCGCACCGGCGCATAGGCCGAGTGGTCGGTCCCCATGGGACCAGTCTCGTTGGAGGTATAGGGCTCCGCTCCCGCCAGGGCGGGGAGCTGAGCCGTGCCGGTATACAGGTCTCCGGTCATCTCCCGGTCGGGCACATAGCGCAGGATATTCTCCCGATCCGTCACCAGGATCAGATCAATATCCGACGTGCGGGCCGTGGTCTCGTCCAGAAAGTCCGCCAGATCCTCCGCCGGCAGCTCATCCAGCAAAGCGGACTGCACCAGGGGCACCTGCGCCAGGATGGAGGCGGAGTTGATGAGATTGCTGTCCAGAGACTGCTGCTCCGTATGAAGCGTATAGGAAAGGGTCCCCACCAGCGAAAGCGCGATGGACACCACAACGATCACAAGGCTCAGGCGCATCAGCTGCGCGCGGATCGAGGTCCTGGCTTTTGTGGACATCGGACATGCCTCCTTTTTTCTTTTCTAGTATAGAAAAAATCCAAAGCGCTGTCAAACCGGAGGCCTCCTGTCAAATTGGAGCACATTTTGCATGTTTTTCCGCTCAACTTTAGAAAAACCCACAATTACGAAGGGCAAAACCGCAGCGGTATAATTTTTCATGTTTGCGTCCGGCAAAAAGCCGGACATCAGAAAGGAGAACGAATATGCCCACAAATAAGAGAGAAAGTCTGATCTACACCGTTTTGATGTGCTTTGTGATGGTGCTCTGGATGAGCGTCTACAACGTGGCCATGCAGTACGGCCATCTGAGCGGAGAGGTGGTCCGGGACGCCTGGCTGGGATTCCCCGTAGCCTACGTGTTCGCCATGTGCTGCGACTGGTTTTTGGTCTCCGGGATTGCCAAGGGATTTGCCTTCCGCTTCCTGGTAAAACCGGAGGATGCCCCCCTGAAGAAAGTCATCTGCATCTCCTGCTGCATGGTGGTGCCCATGGTCCTCATCATGTCCCTCTACGGTGCCTGTGAAGGCGCGGTACACACGGGTGATTGGGCAGGCGTGCCCCTGCGCTGGCTGATGAACATCCCCCGCAACTTCGTGATGGCGCTGCCGCTGCAGCTGCTCATCGCCGGTCCCCTGGTCCGCAGGGTCTTCCGCACCGCCTTCCCCATGGGCACCGTGCTGGACCGGCCGGCGTGATTTTTGGTTTCAATACTTTTTTTACTTTCAAAAGGGTTCCCAAATGGAAACCGCAGCGGTAAGATAGCCCACGCGAAAACGAGGTGATGTGTGTTTGGATGCATTTCAGGAGACCCTGGTGGAAGAGCTGGGGAACAAGACCGCGTTCACCATCCCGCTGCTGGGCGGAATCCCGGTGGCGGAATCCGTCGTGGTGTCGTGGATCGTGATGGCGGTGCTGGTAATCCTGGCCCTGGCCCTGACAAGCCGGATGAGCGTCCGCAATCCGGGCAAGATCCAGGTGGCTCTGGAAAGCGGCGTGCAGTTTTTCAACGGGTTTTTGAAAGAAAACCTGGGCCCCCACTGGCGGCCCTTCGTCCCCTGGCTGGGAACGGTGGCACTGTACATCGCGCTGTCCAATATGATCGGAATCTTCGGCCTGACGCCCCCTACCAAGGACATCAGCGTCACTGCGGCGCTGGCCCTGATGAGCATGCTGCTCATCTACGGCGCGCAGTTCCGCTACAACGGCCCTCTGGGCGGATTGAAGAAATTCGCCGAGCCCATGCCTCTGCTCATCCCCATCAATCTGATGGAGGTGGCGGTCCGGCCTCTGGCCCTTTGTATGCGGCTGTTCGGCAACATTTTGGGCGCTTTCATTATTATGGAAATGCTCAAGTTTGTGGTGCCGGCGGTGGTGCCGGCGGTATTCAGTCTGTACTTCGATCTGTTTGACGGGCTGATCCAAACGGTCGTCTTTGTATTTCTGACCACGCTGTTTACCGGCGAGGGCATCAAGGAAGAAGATTCACCCAACTGATTAAGGAGGAACTCATTATGTCTATCGGAATCATCGCTGCGGCTCTGGCTGTGTTCACCGGCGTGGGTGCCGGCATCGGAATCGGATTTGCCACCGGCAAGGCCAGCGAGGCCATCGCCCGCCAGCCGGAGGCTTCCGGCAAGATCAACAGCGCGCTGCTGCTGGGCTGCGCCCTGGCAGAAGGCACCGCCATCTTCGGCTTCATCACGGCCCTGCTCATCATCTTCATCGGTTAAAGGGGGCGTCCCCAATGCTGGACTTCCAAGCTTCCACCATTGTGTTTACCGTGATCAATCTGGTGGTGCTCTATCTGATTTTGAAAAAGGTCCTCTTCGGCCGGGTGAACGCCGTGCTGGAGGCCCGGGCGGCCCTGGTCAAGCAGGAGATCGACTCCGCGGAGGCCAGCAGCCGCCAGGCGGAGGCCTACAAGAGCGAGTATGAAGCCCGTCTCACCGATGCCCGGCACGAAGCCGCGAAACTGGTGGCCGACGCTCAGAACAGAGCCCAGCGGGCCTACGAGGCGAAGCTGGCCGACGCCGAAGCCGACGCCAAAAAGGTGCGCAGCGAGGCGGAGGCCCAAATCGCGTCCGAGCGGGACGCCATGCTCCGGGGTGCCCGGAACGAGGTTGCTTCCCTGGCCCTGCTGGCCGCTTCCAAGGTGGCCCAGGCCTCTTTGGACAACGACAATGACCGGGCTCTGGTGGATGCCTTTTTGTCGGAAGTGGGTGAGCAGGCATGAATGATCTTGCCCGCCGGTACGCCCAGGCACTCTATGGGCTGACAGACGACGAAAAGGCCCTGCGCCGCACCGCCGGCGCCCTGATGGAGGACACCACCCTGTGGTCCGCCTTCCGCTCCCCCGCCGTCCGGGCGGAGGAAAAGGAGCGGATCCTGGCCCGGCTTCCCGATTTGGAGGGCTGTGGGACGCTGCTGCATTTTTACCAGCTGCTGGCGGTCAAGGGACGCATGGATCTGCTGCCTGAAATTCTGGATGCCTTCCAGGATCTGGCGCTGGCACAGCGGGACTGTGCCCGGTGCGTACTCACCTGTGCCCGGCCTCTGGAGGCGGCGGAGCTTTCAAAGCTCCGCCTTGCCTTATGCAGGCTCCATCACAAGCGTGACATCCTCTTTGACGTCCGCATGGACCCCTCCCTGCTGGGCGGCTTCACACTGGAACTGGAGGGCGTCACGTACGATAAAAGCGTCCGGGGGGCGCTGGCCGGTCTGACCCGGCAACTGGAAGAGAGGCGAATGGCATGAAAGCAAATCCCGAAGAGATCGTCTCCATCCTGCGGGAGGAGATTCAAGATTACGACACCCGGGTACAGAGCCGGGAGACCGGCACCGTGCTGGAGGTCGGCGACGGCATCGCCACCGTCTACGGTCTGGACAAGGCCGTTTACGGTGAGCTGGTGGAACTGGATACCGGCGTCAAGGGCATGGTGATGAACCTGTCCCGGGACAGCGTGGGTGTGGTGCTGCTGGGCAGCGAGGCCGGCGTGAAGGAGGGCACCGTGGTGCGCCGCACCGGCCGGCCCGCCGACGTGCCCGTGGGCGACGGCCTGATCGGCCGCGTGGTGAACGTCCTGGGCGAGCCCATCGACGGCCTGGGTCCCATCGAGACCACTGAGACCCGCCCCATCGAGCATGAGGCCAGCGGCGTAGTCACCCGGGAACCGGTGAACGTCCCTCTGCAAACCGGCATCCTGGCCATCGACGCCATGGTCCCCATCGGCCGGGGCCAGCGAGAGCTGATCATCGGCGACCGCCAGACCGGCAAGACC
>CDZS01055718.1_pt1 | contig 11608 bp, 8 predicted proteins | sample 557751 | NCBI WGS metagenome assembly CDZS01 (sample SAMEA3182113, study PRJEB8094) | gut metagenome | biome: human; feature: gut; material: Stool; isolation source: human stools | place: Canada | collected 2013-05-07 | reverse complement strand
GTCCCTGCTTGCAGGGGAGGATATGTACGGATACCAGATGATCGTGGAGCTGGCCCGGTGGTCAGACCACACCTTTGAGATGAAGGAGGGGACGCTCTACCCGGTGCTCCACAGTCTGGAGCGGGACGGCCTGGTGGAGGCCTATCAGCAGGAGGCTCCCACCGGCCGGATGCGGAAGTACTATCATCTCACCCGGAAGGGAGGAGCGGCGCTGCGGTCAGAGGCAGAGGCCTGGCGGGCGTATTCGGGGGCAGTGAATGCGGTGCTCCGGTCCAGCCCGGGGCTGAACCTTGCTTAAGAGCCGGCGGGTTTTGCGGGAGAGGAGGCGGCCATGACCCGGAAGGAATACACAGATGCGGTGCTTGCCGTGCTGCGGCATGTGACGCGGCGGGAGCGGGAGGCCATCCGCCGGGAGATCGACGGCCATATCGAAGACCATATGGAAGACCTCCTGGAGCTGGATTACCCGCCGGAGCTGGCCGAGGAGCGCACACTCTCCGCCATGGGTGACCCTGGAGAGGTGGGGCGGGCGCTGAACCGCCAGTATCCGTTTCGATGGCTGGTGGCAGCCCGGACGGCCATGGCACTCACGATTGCTGCGGTGCTTTTGATGGGCTCCGGACTTTTGGGCTTTCTGAGCAATACCGGGGACAATCTGCGGGCCCAGTTCTGCCCGGAGACCCTGGCGGCAGTGGAATACCACAGCGACCATCTGGACGCTGTGAAAGAGCTGGACCTCCGGGCGGAATTGGAGGATGTGACGGTCCGGGTCTACCAGGCGGGGCTTACGAACGCCTCGGGAGGCGGCATGGCCTATGTGGCTCTGAGCTGCTGGAACGACAATCCCTTTGTGGAGCCGTCGGAACTGATCAACACCTTCGGTTGGGAGGAAGTGCTGAGGATCACGGGCAGCTCCTGCGGACTTCCGCCCAGCGGGGGAACCGGCTCGAAGTGGACCTTTGTGTATGAAGTGCCGGTGAACTACGGCGACACGGTGGAGATTACATACGAACGCTGGGGGCGGTCCTTCCGGCTGTCTGTTCCGCTGCCGTGGGAGGAGGATGCCGCATGAAACGACGCAAAAAGCGTTTGACGACCCGAAAACGAAGTGCACTGGGCTGGATCACAGCACTGGTGCTGGTGGTCACGGCGGGACATCTGTCCGGGGTCTACTGTCTGACGCCGGGGCGCGCTCTGCGCAATCTGGAGCAGGAGAACTTCTGCGGCCGGACGGAGTGGCTGTGTCGCCTTGCGGAGCCCTCCGGGGCGAACCGGCGGGATCTGCGGCTGTCGGCAGGGGAGCACGCCGTCATCCTGGGAGAGTACCGTTTTTCCTGGGACAGGGGCTGGCAGATCCCGGATTCCTCCGTGCTGGCCCGGGAACCGGAGCGGCCCTTCTCTGCGGGGCTCAATGACTGGACGACTGCCCGGGATACAGGAGTCTATATCCGGCATTTTTTCATCTATGGTGTGCTGGAATCGACAGAGGTGGCGGAACTGGAGATCACATTTGATGCCCAGGAAGGAGGAACCGATCAGACGGTCCGGCTGACGAAAGCGGATTGGTTCACTACCGACAGCGGCGAGCGCTTTTTCCTCTGTGCACTGGATCCGGAGGAGGAGCTGTATTCCTACGCCTGCTGCATCACCGCCTATGACGCAAACGGAGGGGAACTGGGAACATTCCAGGCGGCGGGCATTCCCCATTGGGAGTAAGGAGGCGGCCATGAACCGAAAGGAATATACGGATGCAGTGCTCACCGCCCTGCGGCACGTCACCGACCGGGAGCGGCTTGCCATCCAGGCGGAGCTGGACGCCCATATCGAAGACCATATGGCTGCCTTGCGGGAACTGGACTACCCGCCGGAGCTGGCGGAGGAGCGGGCCTTGGCCGCCATGGGAGATCCGACGGAGGTGGGCAGGGAGCTCAATGCGTGCTATCAAAGCTGGTTCTGGGTGATCCTGGGCCGGGCGGCGGCCATAGTGACGGCGGTGCTGTGCATTCTGGCGCTGCTTCACGTGGGGCTTCTGGGAATGGTGGCGGACAGTATCAGTGCCCGGATCTACCCGGATGAGGACTCCTACTTTGCAAAGCCAACGGCCACGGAGCGGTTGGACATCCGGGTACCGGTGGGGAACGACGTGCTGCATGTCTATCGGATCAGTGTGGGACAGGATGATACGCTGGGAGAACAGATGGCGGAAGTGATGTTTTGCACGTATGACCGGATTCCCGGCGGCATTGTCTCCCAGCAGTTGGCGGATGGGATCATTCTGGAAAATCCCCGGGGAGAGCAAGCGGTTTCGGGCAGCGGCCGGGGCAACTGGCGGGTGGAGTATCGGAGCATCCAGGTACCGGTGCAGGAAGAAGATCCCAGTGTGACGCTGTGCTATGAGGCCTTTGGGGAGCAGGTCCGGCTGGAGCTGCCCCTGCCGGGGAGGGAGACGTCATGAAACGAAAAAAACTGCCCACCCGCAGGCGGCGGGCCCTGCGGCGGGTGGGTTGGGCACTGCTGCTCCTGCTGGCGGTGAACCATTTTTTCCAGGTGGGGTATCTGCTGCCCGGTCAGGCGGTTCGGGATGAGGAGGAACGGGAAGGCACCGGCAGGACCTGGACGGTGGAGAGCCGGTGGGTACCGGTGCTGCACCCGACCCAGCGCTTTTATCTCCGGGAAAATGAGAACGCGGTGCTGCTGGGGAATACCTATTTCTCCCCATTTGGGTGGCAGACGACGATGGGCTGTGCACTGGACTGCTCCGAGCCAGCACCGGTATATGCCGCCTGTCACAGCATGAGCCGGGATGGGAAGCCGACGCTGCTCTTCTATTTCGGCCGCATCGACGATCCTGCCATTGAGACGGTGGTGGTCAGCGTGGAGGAGATCACCTATGACCAGGGACAGGAGATCCGGAAAGAACTGCGCCGCCTGACAGCGGAGCGGTCGGACTTCCTCAGCCGGGATGGGCGGACCTTTTTCTGGCTGATGGAGACCCGGGACTGGGAGAAGGATCCCGAACAGATCATCCGGCCGGTGCTCATCGCTTATGAGGCAAATGGCACGGTGGCGGCGGAGTTTGACATTCGGCGAATGCAATTCAGCTCCTGATAGATGGAGCCGGGACAGGATGGATGGCCGCAAAGCCCGCAGAAGGGAAGCCCATGCGGGAAGAGAAAAGGACGCACGGCGTTGCCGTGCGTCCTTTTCATATGGTCAGTTGTCGCCGGATCGTTTCTGCGAACCGCTCCAGCCGTTCCTCGATGCCTGGCAGCCGTTCCGCCTCTCCTTTGTCGTTGGCGGTCTCCAGCAGGCAGAAGCCCCCAGGCAGCCAGAAGCCCTTATTCATGTTCAGCGCGGAGACCACCTGACTCGCTACGATGTCCCCGCCGGAGTAGCCGGAGACCACGATGGCGAACACCGCCTTTTCCGCAAAGGAGGTGGTGCGGTAGAGCGCCGTCAGGCGGTTGATGGCGGCGGTGAGGTTGGCGGAAAGGGCGTCGTTGTAGTTGGGGCACAGCAGCACCACTGCGTCGGCGTCCCGGATGGCGGGGTACACCTCCTGAACCATGACGCCCCCGTAAAAGCAGCTGCCCCGTTCGCCGAAGTGGAGGCAGGTGGTATAGGGACACCCGGCGCAGTCCTCCAGGGTGCCGTTGCGCAGACCGATCTCTGTGACGGCACACCAGGATTCCAGATGTGCCCGCACATGGCTCCACAGCGCCAGCGTGTTGGAGGTGGCGCGACTGGAGGCATGGAGCACCAGGAGCTTCGGCCGCTGCTGCCGGGGCGGGGAGAAGAAGCGCACACGCTGCGCCAGGTCCGCCGCCGCCAGGCGGTATGCCTCCGGCAGGGAACAGTCGGCGTTTTTGGCCTGGACGGTGAAATTCCGGAGACTGCCGGTGGCCTCCACCAGGGGGCGGCCCGGGAAGGTGCACCCCGCCAGAGAGGCTGCCAGCACCAGCTCCCGGGCGGCGGACTTGGTGTAGAGGTCGCCGGTCCCGTCGGCGATCACACCGCCCACGCTGCCGGAGAGGCACCCGGGGTGGGTGCGCAGAAAGGCCAGCAGATCATAAAAGCCGTGACCTGGCCCGCCGGCGGAAATGGGCAGAGCAAAGAGCAGCCGCCGGTTACAAAGAGGGTCTGTCAGCCAAGAGATCCGCTCATGGGGGCAACCCCGCAGGGCGGCGTTCAACACACGGTTCAAGCGTTCCGATGGTTCGGCGGGGCAGACCAGTGCCAGTGTCTCAGCCATGCGCCTCAGTTCCTTTCCTGAAAGTATCCGGAGAATCTTTTGACTGCCACACCTGGCCTGTCATAAGATCTCCCGCAGGAGCGTCTCCGTCTCTGCCAACCGGGCAAACAGCGCGTCCGGCAGGGAGAGAGACTCGGTCTCCAGGCCGTGGGGGGTATAGCGGTTGCGGACGCCGAACCACACGTCTCCCAGGCACACGGACCCACAGTGCCAGTCGCCCCGGAGCGTCAGCAGCAGCTGCATGGCACCGGAGGATACCGCCGGGGCCACGTAGGGCTTGAAGCCCAGGTCCCGGATGCGGAGGTTGGCGGTCTCCACCAGCTCCGTCAGTTCCCGGGAAAGGGCGTCGTCATAGTGGGCCACGGAGTTGGCGATGACCAGCCCCCGGCCATGGGGGCCGAAGCTGCGGCCCTCGGTCAAAAAGTCGGCGAAGCGGGGATCCTGCTTTGCAAACCAGGCCGCCCGGGCGTTCATGACGCCCAGGCCAAATCCCTGGATCTGCTCGCCCAGCAATCCCCGGCCGTCCCACCGGCCGGATGCGTCCTGGTTGGAGGCGAGAAAGGCTGCCTTGCACAGCGGGTCCACCGGGTCGCTCATCACGGCGAAAAGCCCCCGGAAGTTTGCCTCCCGGGCCTGGCGGGCGAAGGACTCCACCAGCGGACGGTTGGCGGCGAACTGGGCCATACGCACGTCCCGGACATCGCTGCCCACGGCGGGGATGGATTTGGTGGCGGCAAAGAGGAACACGTCGCAGTCAAAAAGACGGGCGGGTTCCACCGGCTCCACCTCTGGCAGCGCGCCGTAGTCCCACGGCCAGGAGATCTGGCCCATCTCCGCCGTCCAGCGGGCAACGGTGTTTTGGTTCAGATCGCAGATGCCGATGGAGGAGATCACGTCTCCGCCGATAAGCTTCAGAGCGGTGAGCAGCGTACCGCCCACATCGCCCACTGCCAGCAGGTGCACCCGCTTTTTCCCGGCGCGGGGGCGAAGAAAGTCCAGTGCGTCCCGCCAGCGGGGATGGCGGATGTTCACGGCGGTGACCTCTCCGGCCCGGATAGCCTCCAGTGCCGCTGGGGTCAAGTCCGAAGAGGCGGGGGGCAGACGGTCCGCGTCCAGCCAGGCCGCCCCCTCCCGGGGAGCAGTCAGCTGCCGGGGGTCTGTTGCCCGCCAGGCGGCGCGGCCAATGTGGGGATCCCGGTCCAATAGAAACAGCGGAGGGAACCCGCAGGCGGGCAGCTGCGCAGGCTCCAGGGGAAGGCCGGGAAGCAGCGAGGCGGCAAGGTGTCCGCCAATGTCATAACAGTACATGGCAAAGAAGTCCTTTCAGGCGGTTATTCCAGCACATCCCGCATCCGCAGCAGCATCTTCAGGTCGTTTTCCAGACAGGCGGAGGCGGGGAGATTGGGATCATAGCTGAGGCAGGAGCCCTTGTCCGGGGACAGGGGCAGGATGACTGCCTCGCTGAGGCGGGAAAGCGTCAGGTTCCGGGCATAGCGCTCCCGGTACGCCCGCTCCAGCGCCAGGAGGATGTTCCGGGAGTTTTCAATGCAGATCCGGGAGAAGGCGAACACCGCTGCCCGTCCGCACTCCTTGTAGAAGCGGGGGAAGGCGTAGGGAAGGATCAGGTTCACCGACGGGGTCAGGCCCGGGACAGAGGGCTCGGCACCGCCCACCGTATCGCCGCCGATGAAGGGATACATGGTGGACTCCACGAACCAGGCCCGCATGTTGGGAATGAAGTACACGCTGTCCACTGAGCGGCCCTTGGCGGACATCAGGTCCCGGCCACGGCCGGAGAGCAGGCCCACCAGCACCTGATCGATCTCCAGCCCCTCCTTGCGGAAGAGAGGGTCCAGGGCGTTGATGCGGTTGCCGGAGTGGAGCAGGTCATCTACCAGAATAACGGGCCGGCGGAAGGACTGGATGGTGCGGATCTGGCTCTCCAGGGGCGAGTAGCCGGGATAAGCCCGGATGGAGAAGGACCGCAGATCCGGGGCAAATACTTTGTCGGTGTGGAGGGTCTTGGTGACGGTGTTGGGGATGGCGTTGCCCCGAAGGATCTTTCCAAAGGGAACACACATCTTGGGGCCCAGGACCCGGGGCTTGGTGGGCTCGGCGGGGACGCCGTTGAGCTCCGTGATCTTGCGCATGAGGCGGTGATAGATGACCTCCGCGTTGAGTGAGAGCACCAGCGTGCCGGGATACATCCCGCACAGGGCCCGCTGGAGCTGCTGGTGGGCCTCCCGGACCGCGTCAAGGACCTGGGGATCGGAGGAGAAGGGTTCCTTGAGGGTGGTAGGGATATTTTGCAGCAGCACGGCGGGAGAGCGCATATCCACCACCAGAAGAGGATGGGCCGCCTCTGATTCTGCCCGCACAAATCCCTGGCGCTGCAGAAGATCCAGCGTCTGCATGGACGTGGTGGGAGCGGAGGAATACCAGACCGCATACATGCAGTCGCTCTGCATGGCCCGGGAGAGCGCCTCTGTCAGAAGAAGCTGCCCCACATCGTAGCTGCCGCCGGGAGAGCGGACCATGTAGAGTCCGGTCAGCAGCTGGATGTGGCCGGAGGTCCGGTTGCGGACGCAGTTTGCCAACTGCTCGCTGCCGAAGGCCTCAAAAAGGCCGCCGGAATGGATGGTGCGCATGGTCACAAAGCCCAGGACCCGGGAGCGGGGACCGTTTTCCCGAAGAACACACATGCTGTCCCGGGGGTCGATGTCCGCCGGGCGTCCCCGGCTGTCGGGAACGGCGTCTGCCAGGGCGGCCCGCTGTGCCGCGTCCGGATGCTCCAGATAGGAAAATTCCAGGAAGCTGGCCCGGATGATCTGCTTGTACTGGGGCTCCCGCAGATACAGGCTGTTACGGTAGATGAAGTCCTGCACCACCGGGTCGATGAGATTGGAGATGTCCCGCCCGTAGTCGATGTTTTCCCGGATGCGGGTGGAGGAGATGTCCTCCAGATGGGTGGGAAGCCGCAGCTGCAAGACCTTGCCCTGAATGCAGGAGAGGTCGGCGTCCAGCTCCTGGCCGGAGACGTCGCTGGAGCGGCGAAAGACGATATGGTTGAGGTAGTGGACGGACCCGTCCCGGGGCGGTACCTTGTAGGAGGATGCGTTGGCAACCACATCGGATCCCACCGTGAGATACAGTTCCCGTCCGGCAAAGACCTCCCGCAGCCGGTCCAGGTCTGAGGGCGTTGCCAGATTGACAGGAATGTCGTGGGGGAAGAGGTATACGTCAAACTCATCCGCCACGGACATGGAGACGATCTGCCGCCGCACCAGGGAGGGTTGGGCCTTTTTGGACCAGGAGAACTCGTCCACAGCCAGGTACACCTCAAACCCCAGATCCCGGATCTCCTGGACGATGCCCTTGTGGCTCAGGGAGAAGGGGTCGAAGGTCCCGGGGAAAAATGCAACCCGGTCCGGTGCGGAAAAGCGGAAGGGGCCGCTTTCGATATGATGGGTGATGATGAAGCGGTAGACGTGGCTCAGGGAGGCGGCGGTGTAGAAGAAGGTCAGCTCCTTTTCAGGCTGTTCGTTGATGAGGAAAAGCACCTTCTTGGCCAGCAGGGTGAAAAGCTCCGTCTTATCCTCGTAGTCCAGGGCGCTGGAGGCGAACAGCCCTTCGCCCAGGATGCGGAGGGCCTCCTGCCGCACGGAGTCCCGATAGGAGGCAAGGCCCTTGAGCAGCAGTCCCGCCATCCGCTTGCGCCGGGCGGAAAGGGTGGCTTCATCTTCATCGAAGCGGCCGCCGTAGACGGCGTAGTATTCCAGCATGGACCCCACGGTGGAAAGCGCCGCAGCCACCACGTTGCTGTTGGCGGAGGAGAGCAGGAAGTGTATTTGGTCCAGCACCTCGTCCAGTTCCCGGGGGGTCAGCCACAGAGCAAAACGGCCCAGGTATTCCGGGATGTACTTGGAGATCTCCGCCTGACCCGTCTCCAGGGCCTTGCTCAGCTCCACTGCGATCTCGTTGCGCCGGTCCGGGGTCAGCACCGGGGCGATGGAGAGCAGCGAGGCACCGGCCATTCGCCGGACCACTACGTTCTCACTGACCTTGATAAGGTTGGAAAAATGGGTGGCGATGTGGAGGACGTTGGCACGGTTGCCCTGTTCCACCTGATCCAGCAGGTATTCCACACCCACGGCCTTCAAGACCCAGGGCGTGGCGGTTTTCAGATTGTCCAGAAATACGGTGGAGATGGCATCCGGGTGGTCCAGCAGTGCCCGGTGGGCGGAGACATCCAAGCCCAGATGCGCTCCCACCTGGGCTTGAAGGAACAAGAGAGGCGTGCTGATGACACAGTCGGCGCTCTCCACCGCTTCCGCCATGGTCTGCCGCTCCGGCGCGTCAGGGGAGAGCACTGTCAGCAGATAGCGGAACAGCCGCAGCGCCGCAGCCTTCTGGGAGGCCTCGCCGTGCTCCAGCCACCAGGTGGCAAACTCCACCAGCAGCGTCTGGTCCGCCGGGCTGACCCGGTTCATGGGCAGGTTCAGCACCGTGTCCAGCAGGGCAAACGCCGCGTCCGGTTCCACGGAGGCGGGGTCATGGTAATGCCGGAAGAGCTCCGCAGCGAAGCGGGGGGCATCGGCGTCGGAGCACTCCTCCAGCAGCGCGTCCGCCACGGTCTTAGCCTGGTAGCGGATCATACTGGTTTGCCGGGGCGTCAGCCGCCGGTCGGGATGGATCAGCTTTTGCAGATACTCCGCCCACAGAAGGAAGGGGCGGTCCGCCTCCGGGCCCGGGGAGATACCGGCGGGCAGTTCCTTTTGATAACCGGAGTAAAAGCCCGCCAGGATACGGCCGATCAGGGCGGCGGACTGGCGGCGGATGTCGCCGTCGGGGAGCATCAAAAGCTCATAGAGAAAATCCAGGGTCTGCTCCTTCTGGGCAGGGCTCCAGTAGGTGAAATACTCTTCGAAAATAGACACATAGGCCCGCAGCCGTTCCCCCTGCTTTTCACTGCGGGCGGCCTCCAGGATGTTGGCGAAAAGCTGCTCCCGGCCCAGGCGGTGCATCAGGCGGATGTTATGATCCACCGCCGTGCGGCGGATGGCAGAGACTACCTGGTCAGGGGTCATCAGTGCAACGTCCTGCTGGGGGTGGGGCGGTCCTCCGGCGGAGGAGAGGGTGGTGTCCACACCGAAAGAGACCATGTACTCCTCAAAGTCCTGGAGTTTTTCGTAAACATAGCGGTAACGCCGCCGCTTGGCGGAATTGACGTTGTCCAGCTTGCTCAAAATGACATCAAAGGCTTCCCGGAGGGAGTAAAGACGGGCGATCTCCTGCCCGCTCTCATCCCGGGACTGCTTGACCCGGAAGTCAGCGTAGACCAGGACCAGTGACTCGGAGGAGAGGTTCTCGATCTCCAGATCCCAGACAGAGTGGTTGGCGGCGATGCGGCCCAGAGCGGTGAGCCCCCGCTGGGTGAACCACTGGTCGGTGTAATAATAGTGGAGGTACGGGACCCGTTCCCCGGGCTTGCAGCCGAATTTGCCCAGGTCATGTCCGGCGGCGGCGCCGGAGATGAGGCCCAGATCAATGAGCCCTCCCCCGGCCCGGAAGGCTCGGGAGACGGTCATGGCGACGTGGTGGACCCCGGCGATGTGTTCCAGTGTATGGAAGGGGGTCACCTCCCGTCCCAGCCGCAGCAGCTCATAAATGTATTCACTGCGGAAGCGCTTGACGAACTGCCGGTACTCTGCCGCCACACCGCTTTGCGCCAGCTCTGCGTCGGTACAAAAGGCAAAGTCCAGCCATGGATCAAAAGGCAGCGTCCGCCGTTCGGCGGCAAAAAGCACCTGCAGAAACTGCAAAAAGCAAAGAGCACCGTCCCACTGGGCGGAGGTATGGCAGGTGTCCGCCGCGGGGTAGAGCAGAGAGGAGGCCACCTGATAGGCATAGCGCAGCCAGCCTTCCTCAGGCTCCGGCGCCAGAGCATCCAGCAGCGGACGAAATGCGTTCAGTGCCTCGGCACAGGAGATACGCCGGCGGATCGGTACCAGGGAGGAGAGCTGGCTGCGCCAGTTCACCTGATCAAAAAGCTGGCTCAGGTCGGCGCGGTTTATGCCCAGCTTCCGCAAAAACATCTTGTCACGGAAGGCGTCTTCCATCCACAGGGATAAGGCCCGGTCTGTCTGCTTTTCCATGGCTCCTCCATTCCGCCCGCAGGGGCAACGGTGATACCTTCAGTATACCGCACCGGGCGAAGAGAAAAAAGAGGCGGCGGAAAAAAACTCCGCCGGATAATATTTTTTGTCGGTAAAGCAAAAAAACGGAGGAAACGGGCAGAATGTGATATAATATCTGCAAAGGTCATGGATTCGCGGCGGAAGCTGGAAAGGGGGTGCGGAATGCGGCGGCGGATGGGGAGCCTGCTCTGGCGGAGCCTTGGGGTTTTGCTGGCGTTGGTGGTGTTGTTTCAGGTGGCATTTTTGCTTTACTTCCGGGATTTTTACGGTTCAGCGGAAAAGGCATTCTGGGTGCCGGGACTTTCCGGGGAATTTGTGCCCCAGGGCATGGACCGCCTGCAGGGGGGCTTTGTACTCAGCGGTTACCTCTCCGGCAGCGGGGCTGCCCGGCTGTATCTGGTGGAGGCAGACGGCAGCGCCCGGCTGATCCGTCTGCGGACGAAAAGCGGACATACCCTGATCAGTCATGCCGGCGGTGTGGCGGTGAGCGGCTCCTTTGTCTACTTGGCCGGCGGGAACGGCCAGTGCTATGTGTTTGCCATGGAAGATGTTCTGGACCCGCGGCAGACGGCGATCTCCGTGGTGGGGAGTTTCCGCACGGGAAACCGGGCCTCCTTTTGCTGCATGTGGGGGCAGTCTCTTCTGGTGGGGGAATATGCCTATGGTCAGCGGTACCGCACCGCCGACAGCCACCATCTCACCACCCCCGCAGGAGATCGGAACACCGCCCTGGTCACGGCATTTCCGGTGGACAGTGATGCACCCTTGGGGGTGTCGGAACGGCCGGAGGCCGCCTACTCCATCCCGGAGCGGATCCAGGGTATGAGTTTTTCCGCAGACGGCAGGGTGATCCTCTCCGCGTCCAGCGCCTTCGGGGCGTCACAGATGTATCTTTACGATTTCGGCGGCGTACTGGCGGACCGGCAGGGGATCGTGTGGATCGATGAAGCGCCGGTGCCGCTGTACTACCTGGACAGCGACAACTGCACCGGTATTCTCCATATGCCGCCGCACGCGGAGGAAATCACCTTTCGGGATGGAAAACTCTATATTCTTTTTGAATCTGCCAGCCGCCGCTTTCAATACGGAAAGCTGGTAGGCGGGAGCTACGTGTACAGTTTGTCCCTTCCGGAGGTCATCCAGGAAGTCCTGTGAGGTG
>CDZS01047532.1_pt1 | contig 11622 bp, 9 predicted proteins | sample 557751 | NCBI WGS metagenome assembly CDZS01 (sample SAMEA3182113, study PRJEB8094) | gut metagenome | biome: human; feature: gut; material: Stool; isolation source: human stools | place: Canada | collected 2013-05-07 | reverse complement strand
TGGAAAACTACCGGGAGACATATTCTTATTCGGACCGGACGATCTATGATTTCTGGAAGAATGCTCTGGAGGGCTTTGCCGATGGAACGGCCGCCATGACTGTGGTGTTTATCAACTATGCCTCCCACATTCTGAACTCTCAGATGTCCCGAATTGCTGGTAAGCTGGGCTTTGCCCCCGTCCCTGGCGGAAAGCCGCTTTTGGGCGGCGGCGTGATCGGGATCGCCCAGAGCTGCACCTGCCCTGCGGCTGCCTGCAAGTTTTTGGAGTGGCTGTATGCAGACTTGGTGGCACCGGTCTTCACGATGCTGGGCGGCCTGTCTCCCTGCCGTTCCGCATACAGCAACCGCGATATCAGCGAGCAATACCCCTGGCTCTCCACTGCGCGAAAGAGCTTTCCCACAGCGCAGCGCCGCAGCAACAGCACTTACTACCAGAACTTCAGCGAGCTGCAACTAGAGACCATTCTGGCGGCCCATGTCCAGCAGGCAGTTTTGGGGGTATGTTCCCCAGAAGAAGCGCTGAAGCAGGCCCAAGAGGACTGCAATCGCTATTTTCAGCCATGGTAAAGAGGCCAAACTGCAAGAGACAGATAGTCGAGGACGAATTTATCAGAGCTGGAAGAGACGTCAGCCCGGCAGGACCAGGAGATTCTGCCGTCGTCTGCAGAACTGGAGATCGGGCCGCAGGCTGAAACACGGCTCAGAATCTGCAGGGCCGTCGAGAGCAGGAAAGTCCTTCGTTCCGGGCATGTTCCTTGTTAGCCCGGCACCATGCATCCAGCGCCATCGTGGCGGAGCATCGCAGATGGGTGTGGGGCCCTTTCACCTGCCGGCTCTTTTGGCGGAGGCGGGGGAGCCGTTGCTCCGACACCGGCCAAAGTAAGGTGCAGGCCGGAAAGCGGTTCCTGCAAACGGAATCAACACGCCGATAAAAGGCAGGCACATCCGTAATTTCCCCTCTTTCGAGCGCCACGCCGTTCAAATGCTTTTGTATGGTCGCCCCTCTCTCAAAGCAGCCACTTTGCGTACCGTTTGCCAGACGGTCGTAGCCGGTTTTAAGAGGCCCCTGCCGGAATACCATGCCGGGTGCCAATGCTTGCGCGGTCCCGGGGCTTGACAAACCAGAAGATGCGGCTCTATAATGTTTTTGGTTAGATATGCCTAACCGATTTGCATGGGAAACCAGACTGATATTATCTGGACAATTCCCCTGACAGGAGAAGATTGTCCTGTGGTTAGCGTTAACTAATAGAAGCAGCAGTGGAGGCGGCAGAATATGTGGAAATATACTGTGCGGGTGACAGGTATGATGTGCGGCATGTGTGAGAGCCATGTGAACGACGCGGTGCGCAGAGCCTTTCCGGTGAAGAAAGTCACCTCGTCCCGGAGCAAAAAGGAGACCACGGTGATCGCAGAAACAGAGTTGGATGAGGCAGCCCTGCGGGAAGCCATCCGGGCCACCGGCTATGACGCAGGGGAGATTCGGAAAGAGCCCTGGGGGAAGAAGGGGCTGTTCGGCCGGTAAGCGGCCGGGACACAGATCAGCAGAGAGAGGAGGCAGACGGATGCTGGCAGAGGTTCTGGCGGACCGTGGAGACTGGTCGCAGGTGATGCCCGGCGTCCGGGCCTGCCTGTTCTCTCTGGAAAAGAGCCCTCTCCCCCTGCCCCTTCGACTGGAGCCTCTGCATTTCGAGGCCTTGTTCTGTGTTGCCGGGACGGTAACACTGACCCGGCGGGACGGATCGGCCCTGACGGCAGGTGCCCGGCAGGTGCTTCTTCTCACGGACGCCTCCAGCCTGTCCGCCGCCAAGGTCGACACCTCCTTGGAGGGAGTCCTGGTAGCAGTGGACGCCCGCAGCGCCCGGGACAGCCTGGAGGCCCTGTGTGCGCTGCTGGGGGGCCTCTCTCTGGACACAGAGCAGGTACGGCGATGGATGGCCAGCCGGAACGGCTGTGCCGTAGAGGGGCCCAGCACCTGGAGCCGGGCGGTCTTTGCCAACCTGGACTGCCTGCCCCAGAGCGAGCAGGCCCGCTGGTGCGTGTGGAAATCGGCAGAGCTGCTCTATCTGCTCTCCGCCCCAGAGGGAAATGCGCTGAATGTCCTCCCGGTCCCGGCACTGGATCGGGAGGTAGTCCGGGTTTTAGGAAAGACGCGCCGTTATATGGAGGATCACCTGGCCGATCCCCTGACCATCCCAGCCCTGAGCCGCATGGCCATGCTCTCCGCCACAACATTCAAGGATGCTTTCCGCCGTCTGTACGGCCTGCCGGTCCACGCCTGGCTGCGGCAGCGGCGGATGGAACGGGCGGCAGAGCTCTGCGGGACTCCTCCCTCAGTGTTCTGGGGGGGCCAAGGAACCTATGATGAAGTATTACGTCAGACCGGCCTGCTTGGTGGGAGGCGCTCTGTTCAGCTCCGCCGGCGTGAGTAAAGCTGCTGACCAGCAAGGACACCAAAAAAGGCCTACATCCACATCAAAGCCGCCCCAAACTGTGCGGACAGCACCAAGAGGTGTCCATGTAGGAAAATCAAAAGTTTTAAGCGGAGTGGTGCAGCGTGAGCGGCGCCACTCCAGTTTTTAGCTGAATGCGCTTGTGGTTGTAAAAATCGATATAGCGATTATTCATCCCATTGACCTTGCGGAATGCGGCCGGTTTATGGCGGTAAATACACTCTGTTTTGAGGATGGAAAAGAAATTCTCCGCCACAACATTGTCATAACAGTTTCCACGTCTTGACGTAGTTGCCTCGCTTTTTCAGCTCCAGCCACATCCTGCGGCAGCCATATGTACGAAAGCTGCGCGCCCTCTGTTCCGCGATGATTTCTGTAAGGGCCGCGTCTTTCTTCGGTCTGCCCAGGCGATGGACGAAATCACAGGATCCGCTTCGAGATACTTGAAAAAAGCGATACATAAGGGATATCGGATATTCGTTTCGGTGTCAGTAGAACACCGCGTATTTTGCCCTTGGCCTCACTCCCTTCCTGTGGAGCACAGAAAATCCCGTAATAGCTCGTTTTTCCCAGACATAGTAAGGCCCCCTAATGTAGTTTTATTCTCCTATATTAGGAGGCCTTTTGTCTATTGTCCGCTTTTACGGGACCGGTTCATTTTCTGGAGGGCCTCACTGAAAATCAGAACATAGTTAAAAATTAATTTGTGTCATATTCACAGCAGTTCCCTCTTTCGCTGCCGCCGGCAGGCCAGGGCACACAGGCCAAGTCCCAAAGCCAGCAGGACTGCGGCGGCCACCGCCTCCGCACCCTTGGGCACCCAGGGGCCGTAGCCGTCCCAGAGGGGGCGGAACGTGAAGGGCCGATCCAGAAGCCAGGAGCCCAGCACGGCCCCCACCGCCACGAACAGGGGAACGGCCTTCAGCAGCATGGCGATGTAGTTGCCGCTGTACTGGGAGAGAAAGGCCGTCAGCCCGGCGGCCCCCAGGGACAGGGCCAAAATCAGCCCCGCCAGCACCAGCAGATAGGTGCCGTAGGTCCAGTCGAACCAGGGAGTGCCCCACTCCCAGATGCCGTCCAGGCCGCAGGCGGCAAATTGCAGGGGCCCCTGGGCCAGGAACGGAATGACATAGACTGTTATATTCACCACCGCCAGCACCAGCGCAGAGAGCAGGGCAGCTCCCATCTGGACGTTCAAAACGGACCGCCCCCGCCGGGAGGCCCACTGCATGGGCCGGGTGTTCCGCAGCCGGTCCCGCACCAGGGTGGGGGAGAGCAGGAGCACGATGCTGAGTACGCACCATACCGCCAGATCCTTGCCGTACTCCTGAGTGGAGTATTTCACAGAGGACGGCAGCAGGGAATGGGTCATATCCGAGCTTGCCAGCTCCGCCTCCCGCCGGACCATGGCCTCCGGCTGGGCCAATTGCTGTCGGTTGGAGACAATCAGAGCGCGGTGATCCTCCTGGGTATCATAGGTCTCCAGAGTATCCGCCAGCGCCTCGATCCGGTACCAGTTGGTGCCGCCGTACACCCGGTAGAGCAGGGCCTCCACATCCATATCTGCCTGTCCATCAGTGTTGCGTATGCCGTTCAGGTAGTCCCCCCGAAAGGAGAGAAAAGATTTATAGTCCGTCAGCCCCGCTGCCGCAGCTTCCGGGATGGCGGTGATCTGTGTGTCAAAGGCCGTGATCTCCCCTGCCATCTGCTCGTCCAGTTCTGCCCGTTCTTCCGGTTCCAGGGTGGGGCCATACCGCTCCACCCAGTCGGAGGCCAGATCGAACTGGGCCTCCGACTGGGGACCGTTGCAAAAGTGCTCGATATAGAACTGTGGGAACATCCAGTAGTATACCGCCCCCAGCAGCAGGATGGCCGCCAGGATGCCGGGCCGCCAGATCTTCCGCAGCTCCCATTTCAAAAGTTCCATCAGGACACGTCCTTTCTGTCAAACCAACCGAGAGCCAACAGGACTCCGCCGCCCAAAAGCAGCAGGTTCAGCCCGCTTGCGATGGTCTCCTGCCAGGGGAGGACGGCGTTCAGTCCCAGCTCCGTGAACCAGGCGCTGCAGGAGAGCCAGACCGTTACCGGCTGGAAACAGGCAATCAAATAGGCCGCCCACCAGCCCAGCTCCCCCAGAACGGAGACCAGTCCCAGTCCGCCGAAGCACACCAGGCACAGCGCCAAGGCCGCCAGATAGGGGCTTCGCACCAGCGTGCCGCACACCGACGCCAGCAGGGAGAATACCGCCGTCAGCACCGCGCCCAGGGCTAGGGCAGCGGCCAGGTACTGACCCACCGTGAAGTCCCCCCAGGTGAGGAAGGGCCGGACCACCAGCATGTCCGAGAAATAGTTGAACTGGCTGGACACGCTGGCATTCCAGATTCCGCTGTAGTCGTACAGCAGGAAGTAGGGCACCAGGGTGCAGAACGCCAGCAGGCCGTACAGCGCCGCCGACGCCTGGAGAGCCGCCAGGACCTTCACCCGCCGTAGTTTCCGTCCCGTTCGGGAGGCGCAGGCCAGGCCCTCTGCGCGGTGCATCCCCTCGTAGCCCAGCAGATACAGCGTCCCCAGCATGGCCAGAATGGCGCTCTCACAGAGAATGGCCCGGAACAGCGCGCCGAAGAGGAACTGGTGGCTGCCGTAGGTGGCCAGGCCGGCGTACAAATCCAGCGCCGCGTCAGTCTGGGCCAGGTGCTCCACCCGGCTCGCCAGCAGATCATATTTCCAGGTCATCCAGGTAACTGCCAGAGGGGATTTCTCCACCACACCGGCATAGAAATCCGAGAGTTCCCCGGTGTCATACGTCTCGAAAATGTCCTCCATCCCGGTGACAGATTGACGCAGCAAATCCCGGTTCTCTGTGGCGGGTATAGCGTCCAGCCCGGCAAGAAAGTCTTCATCAACCCGCTGGCCCAAGGCCTTTGCCGTTTGGGAAGTCTCGTTGAAGAACGCCCGGTCATAGGGGGAGAGCGTGGCGATCAGCAGCCCGTTAAAGGCCAGACACAGGGCCAGGAAGGCCCACAGGGCGGGCAGGCGGAAGAGCTTCCGCCACTCATAGACCGCCAGATTCATGTCTGTTCCTCCCGGTAGATGGCGAGAAACGCATCCTCCAACCCCGGCGTTACCGGCGTTCCATTGACAGGGGGCGTCTCGCAGAGCACCCGGAGCACCGGGCCATCCGCCCCCTGTCCTTCGCTGAGCAGGAACTGTCCCGGGGCCAGGGGCATCCCGGCAGGAAGCTGGAATACCCTGCCCTGGAACCGGGCGCAGATGCGGGCAGGGCTGTCGCAGCAGTAGAGGCGGTGATCCTTGAACATGACGATTTGCCCGGCGATGGTCTCAATGTCTGAGACGATGTGGGTGGAGAGAATCACGATCCGATCCTCAGCCAGCGTGTGGATCAAATTGCGGAACCGCACCCGCTCCCGGGGGTCCAGCCCAGCGGTGGGCTCGTCCAGGATCAGCAGCTTCGGGTCGTTCAGCATGGCTACGGCGATGCCCACCCGCTGGAGCATCCCGCCGGAGAACTTCTTCATTTTTTTGTCCGCAGCATCCCCAAGTCCCACTGTCTCCAGCAGGTGGTCAATGCGGCCGTCCGCCTCCCGCTTCGGGATGCACTGGAGGGCGGCGGCATACCGGAGGAATTGCCGGGGCGTGTAGCTGGGATAGTACCCGAACTGCTGGGGGAGATACCCCAGCAGGCCCCGGTATTCCGCCCCCAAGGCCCGGATGTCTTCTCCCTCCCACAGGATCTGTCCCTTGGTGGGGAACAGCAGGGTGGTGAGCATCTTGATGAGGGTGGTCTTGCCCGCCCCATTGGGTGCCAGCAGACCGTAGACGCCGGGAGTGAAGGTCAGGGAAATGTCCTCCAAAGCGGTGAACTTCCCATAGGTTTTCGTGACGTGCTCAACGGAGAGCATAGGAGACGCCTCCTTCCATCGGGCGCCGGCAGAAGCAGCGCAGTTCCAAAAGGTACAGAGTAATCCCGGCCGCGGCCAGCAGGCAGAACACTACGGTGGGGATGGCCGTCAGCCACTCCGCCGTCCGGGGCCAGATCAGGGGAATCAGGCCCATCAGAACCCAGCCGGTCGGCGCCGCCAGCCACCCGGCAGGTCCCCGCAGCCGCTGGCACAGCAGGGAGAGAGCGCCATACAGAAACAGGCTGGCCAGAGACAGTGCCAGCATCCAGCCCAGGGGCATCTCCTGCCCGGTGAAGGTCCACAACAGCATATTTGCCGGGACACACACCAGTACGGACACCCCGCCGAAGCACAGCATCTGCAGGGCCGCCACCATCCGGGCGGAGACCTGGAAGGTCCAGGTCCACTCCCAAATGCCGGTCTGCAGGTTCTTCCAGGCAGTCAGCAGGGAGAGGGCGGCATAGAGCAGGGGAGAAAACAGGAACAGGGCCGGTGCCAAAGAGCCGGTGGAACCGGCCACAAAAAGCGCCGACAGCAGGCACAGGGCCCAGATCAGCAGGGACAAGGCCAAACAGTCCCCCACGCCAAACAGCAGCGCGCGGGGGCCGATGCGCTGCAAAACCTCCCGCAGCTCCCGGCCAAAGGCGACCCGGCGGGGCAGGCCTGCATCCAGAATCCGGGCAATGGCCCGCTGTTTTTCCGCCTCTGTGGGCATGGAAATTTTTTGATTATCCATCTGCTCCAAACTCCTTTCGCAGCCGCCCGATCAGGCGGTAGTATCTGGATTTCACTGCCGCCTCCGGCTCTCCCATGGCGGCAGCGATCTCCGGGAAGGTCTTTTCCCCGTAGATCCGCAGGCGGAACACCGCCTGCTCCCCGGGGTCCAGGCCGGAGACATAGCCTTCGATGGTCTCCAGCAGGGCCCGGTCATGGACGCGGGCCACAAAGTCCTCTGCTGCAGGGAGCTCCATTTCCTGAATAGGAATAGAGACCGGCCGGGCCTTCCGGCGGGTGTCGATGACCTTGTTGGCGGCGATGCGGTACAGCCAGGTGCGGAAGGACGCCCGCTCCGCCCGGTAGCCGGGCAATGCCCGCAGGACTGCGATGAAGACGGACTGGGTCAGGTCCATGGCGTCCTCCTTGCTGCCGGTCTGACGGTAGACGAAGCGGTAGATTTCGTCATAGTAGGTCTGGATCAGCTGCTCCGCCGCCTCCCGGGAGTTTCGCCGCTGGATAGCCCTGATCCATGTCTGTTCCCGCTCCATCGCCTCACCGCCTTTCACAGGTATATTCGTGTTTCAGAGTACCATCGTTTCAGGGGAATAAAAAGAATTTTTACAGGATTTGGGGCGGACGATCCCAAAAGCCCCCCACCTTTCGGCAGGGAAAGCATCGTCCCCGGCTATAGCCAGGGGCAGTTCCATGCGGAAGCCCGGACCCACTTTGCGCGGCCGGAGGGGCAGAAGAATTGCGTAAGGAAAACCCGCTCTGCCGGCCATCGGCATTTCGATGCTGTGAACAAAGGCAAAATCTACTCGTAATCAACAGCTTACGCATATTTTTCTGCACGCAGCCTCGTTGTGTTTCGGATATTCCCATCGGCCTCTGGAGCAGTATGGTATCATATTTGCTTCCATAACTCGTGAAGAGAAGAATCCCATGATAAGCAGATAGGGCAACCCGTATATTTTCTGGAAACCGGTGGCAATCCTACCATTGCGGGACCAGGATTCACAAGCCCACAGCGGCAGTTACCGCTGTGGGCTTTGCTGTCTCTGCCGTTCCTGTACAATGTTGGCATGAAATCATGCAAGGAGGCCCCCCTATGTCCGAACACAAACTGACACCCCTGCAAATACAGGCGTTTGCCCGTCACCTTCTGCTGGAGGAGAAGAGCGCAGCCACCATGGAAAAGTATCTTCGGGATATCCGGGCATTCGCCTGCTGGCTGGGTGATCGCGAAATCTGCAAGGAGCTGACCGCAGAGTGGAAAGCCTATCTGGCGGAGCAGGGCTACGCCCCCGCCAGTATCAATGCCATGCTCTCTGCCTTAAACAGCCTGTTGGCGTACCTTGATCTAAACGACTGCCGGGTGAAATTCCTGAAAATCCAGCGGCGGCTGTTCCGGGATGCCGGCCGGGAGCTGACAAAATCCGATTATCAGAGCCTGCTGGACGCGGCTTGCCGTCTGGGCCGGGAGCGGCTGGGCTTGCTGGTGGAGACCATCGGGGCCACCGGCATCCGGGTCAGCGAAGTCCGCTATATCACAGTGGAAGCCGTGCGGCAGGGCAAGGCCGAAGTCTCCCTCAAAGGCAAAATCCGCGTGATCCTGCTGCCGGGGAAACTCTGCCGCAAGCTGCTCAAATATGCCCAAAAGCAAAAGACCGCCTCTGGTGCGATCTTTCGCACCAAAAGCGGAAAAGAACTGGGCCGCCGCCAGATCTGGGCGGAGATGAAGAGCCTTTGCAAATACGCCGGCGTGATGCCGGGCAAGGTGTTCCCCCACAATCTGCGGCACATGTTTGCCACCGTGTTTTACCGGGCCTGTCGGGACATCGTCAAACTGTCCGACCTGTTGGGCCACAGCAGCATCGAAACGACGCGCATCTATCTGCTGACTTCTGGCGCAGAGCACCAGCGAACGCTTGACCGGCTGGGGCTGATATCGTAATCACGGAATTATCATTCCGACACAAATAATCGCAAAAAACAATTTATCCTACATATCTGCAATTACATTTTATCACATAGGGCGCCTGCCCACAAGAGGGTTTTGCCTCTCCGGGCAGCAGAAAAAAGCCGGGGAAACGTTAAATTCTGTCCGGCCTTGGTTCTAATATCGTTTTTTTCGCCCGTGCAGATAGTACGGGCTTTTTTTGTGTCTTTTCCCTTTGACCCGCCAATCCCTTTCATATGAATCAGCGACGGAATGATAATTCCGTGACGAGGCAGCGAGCAAAGGGAAGCGGCAGGAACTGTTCAGTGAAGTTTCTCTAAGCCCGTCCGTCGACGAATAATCGCCCAAGCAAGTTTCGATTTGCATCAGGCAGGGAATTCGGGGCACGGAGGGGCCGTATGCGAGAATTTTTTGTGAATCGGCCGGATACGGCGGCCATGGAACGACTTCTGGGAAGCCACGCCAGCGATGCCGCCGGTGTGGCTGTGCGTCTTGCATGGCAGGCGGGACTGCTACGGGATGAGATCACGAACCTGACTTGGGATCAGGTGGATTTTGAACGAAATCAACTCCAGTTGCCAGCTCGGACGATTCCCATTACTCAAATGCTGGCAGATTACCTGCGTTCCGTGTACAGAAAATGGACATTTCTCACCGGGAATTCCACAAATAACTGCGTGATCTGCTCTGATCGCTACCATAAGCAAATGCAACCCCAGGCAATCTCCCGGATAGCGCGCAGGGTTCTTGACGAGGTAGGGCAAACGAACGTGCGTCTGGTCGATCTGCGCCATGACTATATAATTCGACAACTGGAACAACACGACTGGTCCTATGTGGCTCGTATCACCGGTATGGAGATCCGGTCTTTACAATTGCATTTTGCCCAGTATCTGCCGAACGGAAGAGCTGGCCCCAAGCATAGTGAGAAGTCCGGGGACATCGATGAGTTCAAGCTGTGGAAGATTTTGCAGGCGGAAAAAGACACTCCTGCCGGCTTGGTACTCTGGCTTACTTGGAGCATGGGGCTGACCGCTAAAAACATTGTGTCCTTGACTTGGGATCAGGTGGATCTGGAGAAGAATCTGATTCACCTGCCGGAAGGAGAGGTACCGCTGACAGCGGCAGCCAAAAGAATATTGGCAAAGCGGCTCCAGAAGCGGACGGAGGATCTCCATGTCCTGCTCTCCGCCGAGTCAAAAAAACCCATGGACGTTTCGCGGGTGTCTAGGATCACAAGAACCGCCCTGATCCGCGGCGGCATGGAGAACTGGACGTTGCGAGATCTCTGGACCAGATACGAAAAGAGCAATTGGGAACAAAAGATCACAGAGGCGATTCGCCGCAGTGGCCCTATCACACGCAGCCAGATCATGGAATTATATGGCCAGACCAAATCCGCTGCGTATCAGCGGCTGCGTGCCATGCTGGATAAGGGTCTCCTGGTCCGCGTGGGCTATAAATACTACTTACCGGATTCCGTAGTTCCGCCGGAACGACAGCAGGAAGCCCTCTACGAATATCTGAAGAAGGAGGGCTTTGCCTGTCGGAAGGACATCACCACCGCCCTGCAGATTGAAACCGAGCAATGCTCCGCGCTGCTCAAGCATGAAGTAGATTCTGGAAACCTGATTAAAGTCGGCCAGAAATACTATCTGAAAGAATCGTAGCCTGTTGGGCAATGCATCCCACATAGCAGAAGAAAGATGCCGTGGCAGCAGAGAATCTGTTTTCACGGCATCTTTCTTTTTGCCCCTATGAGGAGACCTGCCGGAATCGCCCCTTTGTTTGGGAACTTTTTCATCGGTTACACTTGCTTTTCATGGCAAGCGCAAGAAATCCAGTAATTATTTCACTTTTTTAACAAAACCCGGCAAATCGTAGACAGCAGCATTCTCCTGGGGTAAAGTGAACGCGCAGAAAGGAACTTCTGTGGTCCGCTCTGGGCCGGAGCAACGGGAAGAGACACCCCTGCGCATATGAAGCCGGTCCGGAGATTGGACCTCAAAAGCTCTCTGCAAATCTTTTAAAGGAGGAGAAATCCGAATGAAGAAATTTCTTTCACTGGTGCTTGCTCTGGTGATGACCATGTCTCTGGTCACTGTCAGCGCGGGCGCCAAGGACTTCACGGACGGCAGCGAGATCACCTACAAAGAAGCTGTGGATGTGATCTCTGCCCTGGGTGTTGTCGACGGTTATTCCGACGGCGACTTCCGTCCCGATGATGTCCTGACCCGTGGCGCGGCCGCCAAGATCATCTGCAACCTGATCCTGGGCCCCACCACTGCATCTGCTCTGGCGGCCAGCACCGCCCCCTTCAAGGATGTTCCCGTGACCAACACCTTCGCGGGCTACATCACCTACTGCTCTCAGCAGGGTATCATCAGCGGCTATGCTGACGGCACCTTCCGTCCCACCGGTACCCTGAGCGGCAACGCGTTCATGAAGATGCTGCTGGGCGCTCTGGGCTATGACAGCTCCATCGAGGGCTACACCGGCGCCAACTGGCAGGTCAGCGTCATCAAGCAGGCCAGCGGCATCGGTCTGGACGACGGCAACGACGAGTTCGT
>CDZS01027256.1_pt1 | contig 11761 bp, 5 predicted proteins | sample 557751 | NCBI WGS metagenome assembly CDZS01 (sample SAMEA3182113, study PRJEB8094) | gut metagenome | biome: human; feature: gut; material: Stool; isolation source: human stools | place: Canada | collected 2013-05-07 | reverse complement strand
GCTGAAAGCCTTACAATTATATATTTATTGGGATGCCCTGAAAGGGCTTAATTATATAGCGTAGGGCAACGCCCTACGAAAAAAACACACCAGCCACAAGCCCTGAAAGGGCGGAACCGTATACAATTATGCCCTTTCAGGGCGCAAATTCAGATTGTCGTTTTTACGTAGGGCGTTGCCATACGCTATATAATTAAGCCCTTTCAGGGCACTCCGCAAAATGATCATTTATCATAGATTTTCCATTCCCACAATCCTGCATCTCCCCTGCGGATATGAAGACGAAGATAACGGGCCTCCCCTATCTCCTTCGCCAAATGCGGGGAGCGCACTTCTACTTTAGCTTGTTCGGCACATATCCGCCAGTTTTTTCCATCCATCGATTTTTCTAACCGCCACGTATGTCCTTCAGTAGGGCGGGTAAAGTAAAACTGACATTCGTTGACATTGCGAATTCCTTTTAAATCCACCGTAATGAATGGACTGCTATCCGTATCGGCTGCCATCCAACGAGTTCCATTCGATTCATCGGCTACATGAGCAGCCTGATAAATATGCGTTCGAGTATAATTCTTCACGGAGGCTTTCTCCGGTAGAGGCTGGTTAGGCTGTGTTTCAATGCTAACCACAGAAGTGCGCGGTTCTTTCTCGCTGGAAGCATAAAAATGTGACTGCAAAGACAAATTCGTCCGTTTCTCTTGTGGAGCTGCCAGGTACCCCACTCCACGCATATCAGGAACTAAAGTTTTAATTGTTCCGTCATCATTAAATTCCATCCGGTTAGCATATACCTGCCGGGTGGTTCCACCATCTCCGTATTCAAGATAAAGAAAGATATACTCATCCGTTCCTTCATCGTAGAACACATTGCCATGCCCCGGTCCCCACACTTGATTTTCGGGAGAAGAAAACAAAAAGATATCGTTGCCTTCCGGTTTTACAAAACCTGTAAGAGGAGATTCGCGGCTCATCATGTATGCATTTGCATAATTCTGATGACCGCTCAATGTATAAATATAATAATAGATACCTTTACGTTTAAACATTACGGGTCCCTCGGAATATCCCTGACGGGCTGTTTTCAATGTCACCGGTTCCCCATCCAAATGAAGCCGGTCAGCAGAAAGACGTGCCGCATTCCGACGACGCCAAAAGATATATCCCGTACCGTCATCATCAATAAAAGGCTCTCCGTCGATATCATTAATAATGGCGGGGCTATCTACTTCTTCTCCGGAAACAAAAAGCCCTTTTCCTTCGGTAAACCGGAAAGGCCCCTCCGGACGATCTGCAACAAGCACATAAGTCCCCATCTTATCACCGGGCTTGACAAAGGTAACATATAAATAAAACTTTCCATCGTGTTCAATCACTCTCCCGGGAGCCCAATACCGGAAATATCCTTTTTTCTTTTCACCTTTATCATTCGTATATTCATATCCTTTCGACCAGTCGAAACCACTAATATGAGAACCCTCAAAGCTCCAGTTTACAAAATCTTTCGACTTCCACACAACAGGTGTTCCGGCACGTTCAAGACCATAATCCAAATCAATGGTTCCGTAGAGATAATAGGTATCACCAAACTTAGAAACGGAAGGATCCGCCACATTATCGGGGATTAAAGGATTATAAGTACGATTGGCTATCAATGCCTCCACCACGGAAGCATCTACCGCAAACGCCGTTCCGTGACGGATGCCTCTCGGGAAAGAGACTTGATCGGACACGTCTTCCCATGTTTCGCCATGATCTAAAGAGCGAACGGCACCATAACGATGATCACGGTATTTATCGAAATAAACATAAAGCGTATCACCGACAAAAAGAGGAGCAGGTCCTTCCGCCCAATACTTTCCTGTAATAGGCGCCGATACTTTGGTCGGAAATCCTTTTTCTATCTTCTTCGTACGCGTAACGCGCAAATTCTTTTCCGGCGGATTGGAGTTTTCATTCTTAACTATCATTATCAGGTCTCCCACCTTCGGATCTTTCACAATGGCAGCGTCAATCACGCTGAAATCAGGGTTGAAGAACATTTTCGTCTTTGAGAAAGTATGGAAATCCTTTGTTGTCACATAATAAATACGATGATTCAATCCCTTCTCGCTTTCGCTGGTAGCCACTTCTTTATGACGGCCGGGGATGGTAGTTGCCCAAAAGATATAATAAGTTTGCGAAGGTTCGTCATAAAAGAGTTCAGGTGCCCAACAATTATGGGCAGTCGGCTCGTGCATCATCACCGGAATAGCCTGTTGTTCACTCCAATGAATCAAATCACGAGAAGAGGCATGGCCGATAATCCGATCAGTCCAACTAGAAGTCCAGACCATGTGGAAAGTTCCGTCCGGAGCCTGACAAATACTCGGATCTCGCATTAATTTATCTTTACCGACGGAAGGTATCAGATAAGACTGTCCGCCATTCAAAGGCATCCAATTCATCCCGTCATAACTATAAGCTAAATGCAATCCATCTTTACTGTCATTGATGAAATAAGAAAAGAGATAAGCAGTCTTACCGGCGAAGATTGTCATTACCGAGCAAAGACTTAGAGCCATCCAAACAACTACTTTTTTCATGGTTCCTTTTAAGATTAAAAAGTTTACCCCGCAAAGATAAGGTATCTCCCAACCTCCTCAAAGATAAAGAGCATGGACAATATTTCAAATCCATGTAGTTTTGTACACCATCCGCCCCATAAGTGCATTTTGATACAATATTCTATGTATCTGTACATCTTTCTATTTACTAAACCCTTAAAAAGCTCTACTTTAGCGGCAGATTTTAAAATAGAGATGAAAAACATATCAATTCTATATATCATGAAACAACTTTTAGTAAGTATTGCCATCGTATTTGCCTCTATACTGACCGTAACGGGGCAAAACCATTCTTTCAGTTTATCCGGTAAATGGAATTTCCAGATAGACCGGGAAGATATCGGCACCAAGGAACAATGGTTCAAAAAAAGCCTTGATGATCAGATTAATCTCCCCGGCTCCATGCCCGAAAAGCTGAAAGGAGATGAAGTAACCGCCCGCACCCGGTGGACCGGAAGCTTGTATGACAGCTCTTACTATTTCAATCCATACATGGAGAAATACAGAATAGAAGGACAAGTGAAACTTCCCTTTTTCCTGACTCCCGACAAACATTATGTAGGGGTAGCCTGGTATCAAAAGAAAGTTACAATACCTTCCAACTGGAAAGGAGAAAGAATCACTCTTTTCCTGGAACGCCCGCACATCGAAACGACCGTATGGGTCAATCAACAGGAACTCGGTATGCAGAATAGTCTTTGTGTCCCTCATGTGTATGAGCTGACTTCTGCTATTACTCCCGGCAAAACCTGCCTGATTACTATCCGCATCGACAACCGCATCAAAGAAATCAATGTAGGCCCCGACTCTCACAGCATCACCGACCAGACCCAAGGTAACTGGAACGGAATCGTAGGACGAATTGAATTACAAGCCACTCCTAAAGTTCATTTTGAAGACATCCAGATATACCCTGATTTAAGCAATCAGAAAGCACTGGTACGCATGAACATACAGTCTGCCTCTTCCACCAAAGGAGATATTACACTTTCTGCCGAAAGTTTCAATACGGACACTCAACACAAAGTAGCTCCTGTTCAGCAAAGCTTCCATATCCGTCCGGGAGACAATGCAATAGAGATGGAACTTCCTATGGGAAAAAATTTCCTCACATGGGATGAGTTCAATCCTGCACTGTATAAACTGACGGCAAAATTGACCAACGGTAAACAGTCCGACATCAAACAGGTACAATTTGGTATGCGCGATTTCAAGATAGAAGGAAAATGGTTCTACGTCAATGGTCGCAAAACAATGCTTCGCGGCACAGTGGAAAACTGTGATTTCCCATTGACCGGTTATGCTCCGATGGACATAGCTTCCTGGGAACGAGTGTTTCGCATTTGCCGCAACTATGGTTTGAATCACATGCGTTTTCATTCTTTCTGCCCGCCGGAGGCTGCTTTTATCGCAGCCGATCTGGTCGGTTTCTATCTGCAACCGGAAGGTCCGAGTTGGCCGAATCACGGACCAAGACTGGGTAACGGTCAGCCAATTGACAAATATCTGATGGACGAAACAATTGCCCTGACTAAAAAATACGGAAACTATGCATCTTACTGTATGCTGGCTTGTGGTAACGAACCTTCCGGACGCTGGGTGGCATGGGTGAGCAAGTTTGTCGATTATTGGAAAGCGACAGATCCGCGTCGTGTATACACAGGAGCTTCCGTAGGAAACAGCTGGCAGTGGCAACCTCACAATGAATACCATGTGAAAGCCGGAGCACGCGGTTTGAGTTGGGCAGGTGCGCAACCGGAAAGCAAATCGGATTATCGTGCAAGGATAGACACCGTGAAACAACCGTATGTATCACATGAAACAGGTCAATGGTGCGTATTCCCGAATTTCAACGAAATCCGCAAATATACCGGAGTCAACAAGGCGAAGAACTTTGAGATTTTCAGGGATATTCTGAATGATAATCACATGGGAGGCCAAAGTTATGATTTTATGATGGCTTCGGGCAAATTGCAGGCACTTTGTTATAAGCATGAGATTGAAAAGACATTGCGCACCCCCGATTATGCAGGTTTCCAATTGCTGGCTCTCAACGATTATTCGGGTCAGGGAACGGCATTGGTTGGTGTACTGGATGTATTTTTTGAAGAGAAAGGATATATCAACGCGGAGCAATTCAGACGTTTTTGCAGCCCGACTGTCCCCTTAGCCCGTATTCCGAAGTTTGTATATGCCAATGATGAAACATTCCATGCCGACATCGAAGTTTCTCACTTTGGTGCAGCCCCTCTGCAAGGAGCAAAAACTAGCTATACTATCAAAGACAAGTTCGGAAAGGTGTATGCCAAAGGAACTGTCGGCACACAAACGATTCCTATTGGAAACCTTTGTGCACTAGGCAGCGTGGATATGAGCCTGAAGGGGATCGATACTCCACAGAAACTAAATCTGGAAGTGTGTATTGAAGGCAGCGATGCCGTCAATGACTGGGATTTCTGGGTATATCCTGCACAAGTGGAACTGACACAAGGAAGCGTATATACTACCGACACACTGGATGAAAAAGCCATTTCCGTACTGAAAGAAGGGGGAAATGTCTTGATTATGGCAGCCGGCAAAATACAATACGGAAAAGAAGTTAAACAATACTTTACTCCGGTATTCTGGAATACTTCCTGGTTCAAGATGCGCCCGCCGCACACAACTGGTATTTTCCTGAATGAATATCATCCTCTTTTCCGTGAATTTCCTACGGAATTTCATAGTAACCTGCAATGGTGGGAATTATTAAATAAAGCCCAGGTGATGCAATTTACCGACTTCCCGGCAGAATTCCAGCCAACCGTTCAAAGCATCGACACCTGGTTCATCAGCCGGAAAATCGGAATGTTGTTTGAAGCAAATGTATTGAACGGTAAACTGATGATGACCAGCATGGATATCACCTCTCAACCGGAGAAACGAATCGTTGCCCGACAAATGCACAAGGCAATCCTGGATTATATGAATTCGGATGCTTTCCGTCCAACAGAGAAAATATCTCCTGAGCTGATTCAGGCATTGTTCACCAAAGTGGCAGGAGATGTAAAATCTTATACCAAAGATTCGCCGGACGAGCTCAAACCGAAAATTAACTAAAAAGGAAATTATCAGGCACAGATTACACGAATTACACTGTTGCTTTATAGAAAGCGTAATTCTAAAAACCGTGAAATCCGCGTAATCCGTGCCTAAATTCTATAAATAATATACATTCATATTATTTATAATGAAAACTACCATCATAGGCTTACTACTCTTGGCTACAATAACCGTCCATGCCCAAGAAGAAGTCCGAACCTACCAACTGTCGGACGCACCCCGATATAGCGAAGAGACGGGATACGGATACGACCTCACCGCCACACCCGAGAAAGGGAGTAAATCACCTTTCTTCTTCTCTGTCCGTGTTCCGGACGGGAATTACAAAGTTACAGTACGCCTGGGAAGTAAAAAACAGGCAGGAGTGACCACCGTAAGAGGTGAGTCACGCCGGCTATTTGTTGAGAACCTGCCAACTAAAAAAGGACAATTCGTAGACGAAACATTTATCATCAATAAGCGTACCCCTCGTATCTCCGAAAAAGAATATGTACGAATCAAGCCCCGTGAGAAAGCGAAACTGAACTGGGATGATAAACTGACATTGGAATTCAATGGAGATGCACCTGTGTGTCAAAGTATCCGTATCGAACCTGCCGATCCGTCGGTTATCACTGTTTTTCTGTGTGGTAACAGTACGGTAGTCGATCAGGACAATGAGCCTTGGGCTAGCTGGGGACAAATGATTCCTCATTTCTTCGGAACAGATGTTTGCATCGCCAATTATGCGGAATCCGGTGAATCGGCCAATACTTTTATCGGAGCAGGACGTTTGAAAAAAGCATTGAGCCAGATGAAGAAAGGCGATTATCTCTTCATGGAGTTCGGACATAACGATCAGAAGCAGAAAGGTCCCGGAAAAGGAGCTTACTACTCTTTTATGACCAGCCTGAAAACATTCATCGACGAAGCACGGGCACGTGGAGCATATCCCGTACTGGTTACTCCCACCCAACGCCGGAGCTTTGACTCAACCGGACATATCCGCGATACACACGAAGATTATCCGGAGGCCATGCGCTGGCTGGCCGCCAAAGAAAATATACCTTTGATTGACCTCAACGAAATGACTCGGACACTATATGAAGCGTTAGGCACGGAAACATCCAAACGCGCCTTCGTACACTATCCAGCAGGAACTTATCCCGGACAGACCAAGGCTTTTGAAGACAATACCCACTTTAACCCTTACGGCGCTTACCAGATAGCCCAGTGTGTGATTGAAGGTATGAAGAAAGCCGTACCCAAGTTAGCCAAACACTTAAAAATAGACCCGGCATATAACCCGGCACACCCGGATGATGTGAATACTTTCCACTGGAACGAATCACCTTTCACAGAAATAGAGAAACCGGACGGAAATTAAGAGATAAGTATTAGGTATCAAGTATTAAGTATCAGGCATTAGATAAATATGAAAACCAAAAGCATCTTTCCCCTGTTCCTATTGGCAGGCACACTTTTGACAGCAGCTTGCGTCACCCCAACGGCCAAACAGGCAGGAAGCAACAGCTTCGAATGGGGGCAAGTACCGCAACAACCGGATTTGTCATGGGCTGACAGTGTAGGAAGCCGGCAAATGCCCGGAAACAGTCTTATTTTATCCGCCAATTCTTTTGGCGCAGTAGCAGACAGCACGGTGCTTAGCACAGAGGCTATCCAGAAAGCAATCGACAGTTGTTCTGTCTCCGGTGGAGGCACGGTTACCCTTCAACCGGGATATTATCAGACAGGGGCATTGTTCGTAAAAAGCGGTGTCAACCTGCAACTGGATAAAGGAGTGACTCTACTGGCTAGTCCTCACATTCATCATTATCCCGAATTCCGTTCGCGGATTGCGGGAATTGAGATGACATGGCCCGCGGCAGTAATCAACATTGTCAACGAAAAGAATGCTGCCGTCAGTGGAGAGGGAACGCTGGATTGCCGAGGCAAAGTATTTTGGGATAAATATTGGGAAATGCGGAAAGAATATGAAGCGAAAGGATTACGCTGGATTGTAGATTACGACTGCAAACGTGTACGGGGTATTCTCGTGGAACGCAGTTCGGACATTACCCTCAAAGGATTCACCCTGATGCGGACAGGCTTTTGGGGATGCCAGGTTCTTTATTCCAATTACTGCACCATAGACGGACTGGTCATTAATAATAACTTGGGAGGACACGGCCCTAGTACGGATGGTATCGACATCGACTCGTCCACTAATATTCTGATTGAAAACTGCGACGTCGATTGCAATGATGATAATATTTGTATCAAATCGGGACGCGACGCAGACGGATTGCGTGTCAATCTCCCCACGGAAAATATAGTAATACGCAACTGTATAGCCCGCAAAGGCGCAGGCCTCATCACCTGTGGCAGTGAAACCTCCGGCAGCATACGAAATATATTGGGATACAATCTTCAAGCAGTCGGCACCTCGGCCGTACTACGATTAAAGAGTGCCATGAACCGCGGAGGAACGATCGAAAATATCTATATGACCGACGTAAAAGCAGAAAACGTCCGCCACGTACTGGCTGCCGATCTGAACTGGAATCCCAGTTATAGTTACAGTGTATTACCTAAAGAGTATGAAGGGAAAGATATTCCGGAACATTGGAGAGTAATGCTGACTCCGGTAACACCACCCGAAAAAGGTTATCCGCACTTCCGCAATGTGTATGTATCGAAGATCAAAGCAGAAAACGTAGATGAATTTATCTCTGCTTCCGGCTGGAATGACTCGTTACGTCTGGAAAATTTCTATCTTTATGCCATCGAAGCGCAGACCAATAAACCGGGGAAAATCTGCTATACAAAAAACTTCAATTTGTCTGAAATCACATTGGATATGAAAGACAAAAACGCTATTGAACTAAAGGAAAATGAACAAAGTAATATCCACTTCAACTATGCTGAAACAACTCCTGACCACCGTACTGCTGGGAATCTTGCTCATTGATGCGCAAGCACAATCCCTGACTCCGCCTGCCGGTACTTTCCGGCTGGGAATATCGAAGGGAAATGAAAGTCACTGGCTGAAGCCTAAAGAAAAAGTAGAAGGGATCCATTTCCAATGGAAAGCCTTGCCCGATAGTCATGGATTTATTCTGGAAGTAGAAGTGACTTCCACATCAAAAGCGGATAAGCTCTTCTGGAGTTTCGGCGATTGCCGGCCGGATTCGGATATCAATGTCTTCAGTGTGGAAGGACAGGCTTTCACTTGCTATTATGGAGAAAGTATGAAATTACGTACTTTACAGGCTGTTACTCCCAGCGATGATATCCGCTTGAGCAACGGACATAAAGATGAAACTCCCCTGATGCTTTACGAATCGGGCAAACGGACGGACCGACCGGTATTGGCCGGACGTTGCAATCTCTCTCCACCCCCCTCTCAAGAAAAGGACACCAAGCCACTCCGACTTTACTTCTGCTTCTACGAACAGAATGAAAAAGCGGATTACAACTATTATATGTTACCGGATATTTTTGCCAAAATCGACAAAAAATGAAAAGAGCTTATTTATTATTCACTCTGTTAATTGGTTGCATCTATATACATGCAGCCATTTATAACGTTAAGGACTTTGGAGCCAAAGCGGATGGAAAAACTATCGATTCTCCTGCTATCAATCGTGCGATTGAAGCAGCTGCAGAAGCCGGAGGAGGTACGGTTTACCTACCAGCCGGAGAATATGCCTGTTATTCTATCCGGTTAAAAAGTAACATTCATTTGTATCTGGAGCAAGGTGCGTGTATTCTTGCCGCTTTCCCCGGAATAGAGGCAGGATATGATAGTGCCGAACCGAATGAACATAACAAATATCAGGATTTTGGACACAGCCACTGGAAGAATTCCTTAATTTGGGGAATTGGGCTGGAGAACATAACGATCAGTGGGCCCGGACTTATCTACGGTAAAGAGCTGACTCGCGAAGAAAGCCGCCTACCGGGTGTAGGCAATAAAGCTATCAGTTTGAAGGAATGTAGAAATGTGACTCTGAAAGATTTATCCATGCTGCATTGCGGACATTTCGCCCTACTTGCCACGGGAATAGATCATCTGACTATTCTGAATCTGAAAGTAGACACAAACCGGGATGGATTCGATATTGATTGTTGCCGGAATGTACGTATCAGCCAATGCACGGTGAACTCGCCCTGGGATGATGCCATTGTATTGAAAGCATCCTACGGTTTAGGACGCTTCCAAGATACGGAAAATGTGACGATTAGCGATTGTTACGTAAGTGGTTATGATAAAGGAAGTGTATTGGATGGCACCTGGCAACTAGACGAACCGCAAGCCCCCGATCATGGTTACCGCACCGGACGCATCAAACTGGGAACAGAAAGTAGCGGAGGTTTCCGCAATATTGCGATTACTAATTGTATCTTTGAACATTGCAGGGGACTGGCATTGGAAACGGTAGACGGAGGACATCTGGAAGATATTGTTATCAATAATATAACGATGAGGAATATTGTCAACGCTCCTATCTTTCTCCGGTTAGGCGCACGTATGCGTAGCCCCGAAGGTACGCCTGCAGGCACCATGAAACGTATTCTCATCAGCAACATCAACGTTTGGAATGCCGACAGCCGTTATGCCTCCATCATCAGCGGAGTGCCGGGTGCATGTATTGAGGACGTAACTTTTCGGAATATTCACCTCTATTATAAAGGAGGATATAGCGAAGAGGATGGCAAACGCATTCCGCCCGAACAGGAGAAAGTATACCCCGAACCCTGGATGTTCGGCACTATTCCCGCCAAAGGATTTTATATCCGCCACGCACGGAATATTACCTTCGACGGCATCCGCTTCCACTTTGAACAACCGGACGGACGACCGCTTTTTGTAACTAATGACACAGAAAACATAGAATACTATAACACACCGAAAGAATAATGAATAAAAGACAATTGATAGTTCTTTGCCTGCTCGCCACAGGTGGAGTAATGCAAGCACAGCAATGGCCGGACACTCCGGTGGAAGCACGTCCCGGTGCCAGATGGTGGTGGCTGGGAAGTGCCGTAGACGAAAAGAACCTGACGTATAATCTGGAAGAATACGCACGCACCGGAATGGGAGCAGTAGAAATTACTCCTATCTATGGGGTGCAAGGCAATGACGCGAATGAAATTCAGTTTCTGTCTCCCCGCTGGATGGAAATGCTTAAACATACACAGGCGGAAGGAAAACGTACGGGTATTGAGATTGATATGAATACCGGAACCGGATGGCCTTTTGGCGGACCTGAAGTCAGTATCGAAGACGCGGCTACCAAGGCTATCTTCCAGACATACGAAATAGAGGGGGGCAAAGAGATTGAACAGGATATCAATGTGACCGATCCCAAGCAACAACCATTTTCCGTACTAAGCCGAGTGATGGCATACGATGAGAAAGGCAAATGTATCAACCTGACTGCTCACGTCAAAAAAGACAAACTCCAATGGAAAGCACCTGCCGGCAAATGGAAAGTGATTGCTCTTTACATCGGAAAAACAAGGCAGAAAGTGAAACGGGCAGCACCGGGAGGAGAAGGATATGTGATGAATCACCTCTCAAAAAAGGCGGTAAAAAATTATCTTTCCCGCTTTGACCGTGCTTTCAAAAGTAGCAAGACAAGTTATCCGCATACTTTCTTCAACGATTCATACGAAGTTTATCAAGCCGACTGGACGGATGATTTCCTGGAACAGTTCGCTCGTAGACGGGGGTATAAACTGGAAGAACATTTCTCCGAGTTTCTGGATGAAAACCGTCCGGAAGTTAGCAGACGTATCGTGTCGGATTACCGGGAAACCATTTCCGACCTCTTATTGGAGAACTTCAGTCATCAATGGACAGACTGGGCACACAAAAACGGTAGTATCACCCGCAATCAAGCACATGGTTCACCCGGTAATCTGATTGATATCTATGCTTCCGTGGATATTCCGGAATGTGAAGGTTTCGGACTGTCGCAGTTCCATATCGAAGGATTGCGTCAGGACTCATTGACCAAAAAGAATGATTCGGACCTGTCTATGCTGAAATATGCCTCCTCGGCAGCTCA
>CDZS01001726.1_pt1 | contig 11790 bp, 10 predicted proteins | sample 557751 | NCBI WGS metagenome assembly CDZS01 (sample SAMEA3182113, study PRJEB8094) | gut metagenome | biome: human; feature: gut; material: Stool; isolation source: human stools | place: Canada | collected 2013-05-07 | reverse complement strand
TTTATCACTGTTTAATTTACGGGTTGCTTCCAGGTCGAGCGCCTCTGCCAGTATCGAAATGGGATGCTTCACCTTTGCCGGAGTGGACATTTCAATCTGCCATTTGCAAGTTTCGCAATCGGTAGCGACAAAGTCGGCAGCCACTTCTTCTATCTGCCGAAACAGCGAAGCGCCGATTCCCTGCGATGTTTCATAATTCTCCTTTTTAAAGCCGTATGTACCCGCAATTCCGCAACATTGAGAATTGAGCACAATAAGGTTTATATTGGGAATACTGCGCAACAAAGCGATGGAATAGTACGCCCAACCGAGCTTTTCCATGTGGCAAGGAGTATGATAGGCAATCTTCATCTTCACGTCATCACGGAATTTCAGTTTTACGTTTCCCTCTTCGAGCAGACGGAATATGAACCGGGTAGCCAGTTCTATGCTGTCGCGTACGTCCGCATTGTCAATGCCAAGCAGATGCGGGTATTCGTCGCGCATCGTGAAAATACAAGTCGATGAAGCTCCGATGACCGGACGCTTATCCTCAAAGATCGACTTACGGACTGAACGGAGATTTGCCTCAGCCTGCTTACGTGCCTGATTGATCAAGCCGTTGGAAATCAAAGCCACTCCGCAGCACTTCTCCTTTTCAAGCAAATGCACTCCATAGCCTATTGCATTAAGCACGCTTACCATATCTTTGCCCAACTGAGGGAAATTATAGTTGATATAACAGCCGTGGAAAAAACTTACATGCTTCTTGTAATTATCCTGCGAAGCCATCGCATTCTTTTTGAACCAGCTCTCGAATGTCTGGGAAGAATACTTCGGGAACACACGGTGATGGTCTATCTTCAGGACTCCGTCCATTACCATTTTCACCGGCTTCAGAGACAATGTGGTATTCACAACGGGAGCAAAGGCAGATGCCATGGTTCCTACGAAATCCGTATTTGCCAGCATAATATCGCGCAATGCCGGTTTCTTCTTGCTGTATTTGATACGCGCCAACTGGATAATGTCGCCAATCTTCACATTCGACGGGCAAGCCACTTCACAGCGTTTACAGTTCAGACAATATTTCAACGCCTCATCAAAGTATTCGCCTCTCTTCAAGCGAAGACGCTCCTCATCCGGACCGGCCTGCTTCGGACCGGGATACTCGGGATTCACCGGAATAACCGGACAATATACCGTACAGACCGTACACTTGATACATTGCTCAAAATTGTTTTCGCTTATATTATTCTGCTGCATATTCATGACGTCATCCTTTTATTAAGTTATCCGCTACAAACAATGCCGTAAGCATGGAAACACCGGCACCGCAACCTTCATGTATCGTATTAGAGCCGCTCAGTACCGAACCTGCTGCAAACAGGTTCTGCTGTACTTCACCCTTAATCTTTATCCGCAACTTGTCGTCGGTGGCCACACCGAACGTCATATAATTCTGTTTGTTGAAGAACGATTTGTCATACCAACTGTCACGGCCCGCCGTAAAATCCACATCACTGCCAAAAACCGGTTCGATAACACTGTCCGGCCGCGCCACCAGTCCATTGCTGAAATAGCTGCCGGAAGCAAGCACGAAGTTTTCCGCCACAAACGAGATATCTCCATGATTGACGGAATATACCGCCTGCACTCTATTGCCTTTGAAGTCGGCTTTCACTACCGTATCGCCCAGCATATAGACTCCGCCCAGCGCTTCAAAAGAACGGCGTAGCTGTTGCTGTGCACGGATGCCCGGCACAGAGGGCGGCATTGTCGGAATCAGCCATACCGGAATGTCCAACGCTTCTTTCAGCTTTCTTACCGGTGCGGCAGACGACAGTCCGAATACAGCCGGCAAAGCAACGCTGTCGAAGCCGGATACCTTTCCGGCCAACTCCCTGATTAAAGTCTCAAGCGTTTTGTCATTCTCCAGAACCCTGGCAATATTGGTGGAACGCATTTCCGTCGGGCTAATCCGCAACCTTTCCAGTTCGGGAAGATTGATAGAAGATATACGACATTCAGCACCGCACTTCTCAAAACTGTCGGCTACAAATTTCGTATTGAAGTCAAGAAATCCGGCTATATTGACCACCAGCACTTTCTTGCCTGCTATATCACGGGGCGATGAAAGTTGCGTGAAGTCGGAGAACGTCAGCCACGTCGGCTTCAACGTGCCCATCGGAGTTATACGCAAATGATTACGTTCCGCATCACCGTTCACTTCAATACCGCAATCAAGGAACAACTGTTTCGCCTCACGGACATAATATGCAAACTTACCGTCCAGCTTGGCGTAGGGATGATTTGTGCCAACCCTGCCGGCAGCCGCAAGCGGATTATCCACCTTTGTCCCGTCGGCCAGTTCGTTGAGCAAATCGAATGAACCGGAAGAAAAATGCAACGCACTTTGTCCGGTGGAAATGATAGCACACTTCACGCCATTCTTCTGCAAACGGATGCCACACGTCAGACCGGCAAGCCCCCCACCTACTATTAAAGTATCAAATTTCATCTTTATTCATTTTATTCCATTCCACAAACTCCACCATATATCCACTGGGTATATTCGCTTTCGCGCAGCGCCTCGCCCCATGCCACAGGATACAATCCTTTCCAGCGTTCGTTCAGGAACGAAGCCAAATCCTCTTTCGCCTTTTGGGAGCAATTATGCGCCTCGCCCAGCAATCCTGCCGCACGACAGGCACAGAGTTCCCCCTGACACGTACCCATGCCGACACGTGTGCGGCGGCGCAGGTCTATCAGGTTGTGCACATCAAGTTCGTTCACGGCATAGTTCACTTCACCTACGGTCACATCCTCACATTCGCAAACCAGGCTGTTATCGTACTTGCTTTCCGATGCAATCCTGGCAGCCATTTCACCGTGACGGCCTACCGAAGAACGTTTAGGCTGTTCTGCCACCACCTGCTTGCCCCCCGAACGGTCCTCTTCCATGCGCGAACCGGGAAGGGGTTCGTTCATTGTAATGCAAGGCTTGTCGATGCCAAGCTTCTTGCAAGCCAGGTCTGTGACCCATTCTGCCATCAGCCGGTATGTCATCAGCTTTCCGCCCGTGATAGTTACGAATCCCGGAACACCGTCGCGCACTTCGTGATCCAACAACACGATGCCGCGGCTGATGTTACGGCCGGAAGGGTCATTATCGGCAGCCACCAGCGGGCGAACGCCGGCGTATGCACGCAAAATACGGGTTGTAGCCAGAGCAGGAGCCAATTTCTCGCCCTCCGACAACAGCAAATCCACCTCTTCCGGTGTAACCCTCACATCATCCACCTCGTCAAAACCCACGCGGCTGGAAGTCGTTCCAATCAAGCAGATTGTATCTCCAGGAACAAGAATATCTGCATTGGCCGGTTTACGACAACGGTTAAGCACTACATTATTGATTCGATGCCCAAAAATCAATAACGAGCCTTTTGCCGGGAACATGTCCACCCTTATGCCTGCTTTTGCAGCAATGCCATGTCCCCAAATACCACCCGCGTTGATAGTTAGAGGTGCGTAATAATTATGTTCGGTTTTTGTTTTATGATTAAGTACCGTGACTCCTACAACTCTTCCCTGCTCTTGAATCAATGCGGTCACTTCGTGATACACCAGCACTTTCGCACCATGAGCCTTGGCGTCGATGACATTTGCCAGCGTCAGTCTGAAAGGGTCTATCGAACCGTCGGGCACTTTCACTGCACCTATTATCGCAGGATTCACCGAAGGTTCTATCAACCTCGCTTCTGCAGGGTCGATTACCTGTGCATCGATACCCGCTGCCCGGCACGATTCTACAAATAAGTTTTGATATGAAAGGTCGTCTTCCGGAAGAGAGATAAACAAACCTCCGTTTTCCTCTACGCAATGGCGTGCTATCTTCCGGAGAATCATATTCTCTTTAATACATTCGGCTGCCGATTCTCTATCGGTCACTGCATAACGGGCGCCGCTGTGAAGCAGACCGTGGTTTCGTCCGGTAGCGCCGGCAGCAAAATCAAAGCGTTCAACAAGCAAAACGCGCATTCCGCGCAAAGCGCAATCTCTTGCCGTACCTGCTCCGGTTGCGCCTCCGCCAACAATGATGACGTCAAATTCGTTAATCTCGCTATTAAGTATCATGTCTCTTATAATATTAGTTAACGCAGTTTGATTTTCAAGATTAGTATAACAGCACCGCTGCTTTCTTATCAAAACAAACAAGGTTTCATTTCGCAACAAATATAAAAGCTATTTTTATAACTACGAAACTTTTTCGCTGTTTTTTCACTGAATAACAGAAAAAAAATCTTCAGGCAAGAAGTTTAATACCTGTAAGCATAGATTATACTTACGTTTCAAAAGGGAATATTATCGGACAAACATTTTATCATTTCTTAGCATTCTGAGTTTCTTTATACTGTTTTTTTCAGCTATATTAGCGCATTGAATACTATTTAAAGCCTATTATGACAAAAGAAGAGAGACAATCTATCATACTGGAGTTGTTGATACAGCATAATTCTATTTTGGTAACAGATTTAGCCACACACCTCAATGTTTCGTCAGTTACGATACGTAAGGATTTAACAGACCTCGAAAGAGAAAAGAAACTGTACCGAAACCACGGAAAGGCTATTTTGATAGACCCTTACATCGACAACCGGAACGTCAGTGAGAAAGAAAAGCTGTATGTCGAAGAAAAGAGACTGATTGGAATGAAAGCCGCTAGCCTCATCACTCCCAAAGACTCCATATTGATAGCATCGGGAACAACCATGCACGCACTTGCCCGCAGCATCGTTCCGGCAGATGAACTGACCGTTATTACCGCTTCCATGGAAGTATCGAATATCCTGGCAAGCGAAAAGAACATCTATATTATTCAACTCGGCGGCATATTGCGGCACAGCAGCCTGTCCGTGGTAGGGAAATATGCAGAAAACATATTGGCAGATTTTTCGTGCAGCAAGCTGTTTATCGGCGTAGACGGCATCGACCTCGACTTCGGCATCACCACTACCAATATGATGGAAGCAAGCCTCAACCGCGTAATGATGCAGACCGCCCAGAAAACGATAGTGCTTGCGGATTCCTCCAAGTTCGGACGGAGAGGTTTCAGCAAGATTGCCGATATGGAAGATGTAGACCACATCATTACCGACTCACGCATCCCGCCTTCCACCGCTTTACGCCTGGAAGAAATGGGCATTGAAGTGACAATTGCCGACAGCGTTCATCACAACAGCATCTGAATATAGACAAGAAAGTGTATCAAAGCACGGCATATAAATCCCGCCTCACTTTGATACACTTTCTTATCTATATATATAATGTATAAAATCAGCCTTCCTCTACACGAAGTCCCGCTTCGTCCAAAACATAAGTCTTAAAACAGCCGGAATAAGTATAAATCCTAAACCGGACATCCACCCCCCGTACGCCTTCGGTCATATATTGCTTTAAAGGGACGGACAGATAAGCACGCTTGCCATAATCCTGCACACTGCTGCTTACCTCGTGATACAAAGTCAACCGCACCTTGACACGTCCGCTGTTTTCATCCACAACAGCCTCATCCTCCACAAAATGGAAAAGATGCTTGCCCTGCTGTTTTACCTTTACTATAATATTCAGATAATCATACCCCCGCCAGATACTCTGTATCTCCGAAGGTTCTGTTTTCACGCCCTCCTCAAACTCTGCGGCAGCCAGTGGCACGGGAGAAACCGCTTGCAGCAAAGCATACAGCTTTGCGCCCGCAACATCGCCGTCCCCGATTGCCAATGTCTCGTAATTGGCAACGATGCGAATGGCCGTGTCCGCACTTACACGCAGCCCCGATGCGCCTTCAACAATACGAAGCCGCTCACCTTCATCGGTCAGCACCGACTCCAGCCGCCCGTCCGTTCCGGAAAATGCAGTCAGGAAATCCTGCTTCACGGAAGGATAGCGGTAATCATCGTCCCCGCACGATGCCAGCAGACACGACAGCAGGACGACAAGCAGACTACAGCAATGTTTTTTCATACTTACTTACCACGCAAACTGTTACAATTCCACTCCGGCGCACGGCAAAAACATCATTTGGTTGCGGCCAGATAATTCGTCAACGGATTGGCATACATCAGCAGCAGCTTCTCACGCAGGAAGTCCACATCCTTATTGGGAAGGGTGATACGTTCCAACTGTCCGTCGATATAACTTATAAAACGCTTCTTATCCTCTGCGGTATAATGCTCTACGAAGCGTTCTTCCTTATACAGCAAATCGTGAGCCACGTAATTGGTGGCAAAAATACGGTAGTTGGCATGGATACGCTTGTCAATCAAAGCAGATATGGCTACGAACAGCTCCGGTTTCGGCAATGTCCGCTCCAGTTCGCCCAAATCCTCATTGATACAAGATGCCATACGGAAACAGACGCGGCCCTTATATCCCAAAAGTCCGGTCTGCATGTTCAGCAGGTCATCATCCGTGGTTTTCTTATAGTCGGGTATGTCGCGTTTCAGTTGGAACTCCTGCGCTTTCAGATAGTCGCAAGGGTCGTATTCGTACGAAATGGAGAGCGGAACGATATTCAATTCCTGAAGATTGGTGATAATGTCTCCGTCGCCCCCCATTGCCAGCATCTTCAGGACGCTGTCCTGCGTAACGTCATTGGAATCTTTTGCACGCCCTTCGCGCTGGGCAATCCAGATAGACTGTTTTTTCTCCGCAATGGTGTAGTGCATATAGCGGGACATCCGTATGGACGATTCCAGCATCTGGCGCATGGTCAGCGCGCGCTGTACGGTGAAACATTTGTTGATACGCACCAGTTTCTTGATCCAGGGGTAAATCAGCAGATTGTCACCGATAGCGATTTCCACGGTGTCCAATCCCTGCTCCACCAGGAGAACAGACAAAAAACCGGAGTCGAGAATAATGTCCCGATGATTGGAGACATAGGTATAGGCCGACTGTTTGTTCAGCACAGCCATGCTCTCCAATATCAGTCCGTCTGTAGTATCTTTGGCCAATTTATGCAAGATGCCGTAGCAAAGATTTTCCTGAAACTCCTGCTTGGTCTTGCTTGCACGCATCTTTTGCGCGATAGCTTCAAAAGGGACACCCGGCATAACGGCGCAAGCCACTTGTTGGAACGCCGGGTCAGCAATCAATTCCTCAAAAACCTGAGGTAATTCTTCGTCATGATAAGGGCGGATTTCTTCAAATTCCATGATATGCAATTTTAAATTTTAAACAATAAGTATTTGGTTTCAAGACTAACAAGCGGGCATCTGATAGCCGGTTGATACCTAATAGTTAATATCTAAAATTGGTTTTCTATTATATCTGTCATCACATCTTTAATATCCAGGTTCGCCGCGCGCACCTGCTGCGGGATAAAACTGGTGGCAGTCATACCCGGAGTAGTGTTCACTTCCAGCAGATTTATCTTTTCTCCTTCGGTAATGATATAGTCGACGCGGATAATTCCGGAAGCGCCGAGAATGTCGTAAATGGCGGAAGTGAGTTTCTGTACGCGGTCGCGCAGTTCATCGGGGATGCGCGCCGGAGTTATCTCGTCCGACTCACCGTTATATTTGGCTTTATAGTCAAAATACTCGTTATGCGACACCACCTCCGTAATAGGAAATACCACCGACTTCTCTTTGGTTTTGTAGCAGCCGCAGGTAATCTCCATACCGTCCATAAAAGCCTCTACCAAAACTTCTTTGGCTTCAGCAAAAGCCTTTGTAATGGCGGGTTGTATCTGCTCCTTCACATTCACTTTCGTCACACCGAAGCTGGAACCGCCCAGGCTGGGTTTGATAAAACAAGGCAAGCCTATCTTCCCGATTACATCTTCATCGGAAACCGACTGTCCCTGACGAAGCAGCAAGGAATCGGCAATGCGCACACCGAACGCCTTCAGATACTGGTTGCAGGCAAACTTGTCATACGTCAGTGCGGCGGCAAGTACCCCGCAACAGGAATAAGGGATGTGAAGCATATCGAAATACCCCTGCAGGCGTCCGTCTTCTCCCGGAGTGCCGTGGATAGTGATATAGGCGAAGTCGAACACTACCTTCGCACCGTCCAGCCGGAAGCTGAAGTCGTTGCGGTCTACCGGAGTCTTCGTTCCGTCGGGGAGCTGCACGTGCCAGTCGGTCCCGCGCATCTCTACAATATATAATGTATATCTCTCCTTGTCGATGAAGGAGTAGATTCCCTGTGCACTGCGTAAGGAGACCTCAAATTCGGAAGTGTCTCCTCCGCATACAATAGCGATTGTGCGTTTCATTCTAATTCTCTATTACTAATATAGCCTCTCCACTTATCGAGCAGCCGGTTCATGTCGTCCGGCAGCTCCGAGGTAAAGTACATTTCTTCTCCGGTAACGGGATGCACAAACCCCAGCGTCATGGCGTGCAACGCCTGCCGCGGACAAATATCGAAGCAATTGTTTACAAACTGTTTGTATTTGGCAAAATGAGTTCCTTTCAGAATCTCATGACCGCCGTAGCGTTCATCATTAAAGAGAATATGCCCGATGTGTTTCATGTGTACACGGATCTGGTGGGTACGGCCCGTTTCGAGCACACACTCCACGAGTGTCACATACCCCAGGCGTTCCAGCACACGGTAGTGGGTAACGGCATGCTTGCCCTGGTCGTCCGGAAGGACGGTCATCTGCATACGGTCTTTGGGATTACGGCCTACGTTACCGACGATTGTGCCTTCGTCCTGTTCCACATTTCCCCAGACAAGGGCGCGGTAACGGCGTTTGGTGGTCTTGTTGAAGAACTGAAGACCGAGATTGGTCTTGGCATCCGGTGTCTTGGCAATTACCAGCAGGCCGGATGTATCTTTGTCGATACGGTGCACAAGCCCCACATGCGGGTCGTTGGCATCATAATCGGGAATATCTTTCATGTGCCAGGCAATGGCATTGACAAGCGTGCCGCGGTAGTTCCCGTGTCCGGGGTGCACCACCAGCCCTGCCGGTTTGTTGACTACCATCAGGTACTTGTCCTCATACACTATATCCAGGGGAATATCTTCGGGAATAACCTCGTTCTCATAGCGGGGACGGTCCATCATCACCGTTATCACATCCAGAGGCTTCACCTTGTAACTGCTCTTCACCGGTTTGCCGTTCGCCATCACAAATCCGGCATCGGCAGCTTTCTGTATACGGTTGCGCGAGGCATTGGTCAGGCGGTCGAACAGATACTTGTCCACACGCACCATCTCCTGCCCCTTGTCCACTACTACGCGGAAGTGCTCGTAAAGCTGCGACTCGTCACCTACAGGTTCTATATCGTCCAGTACATCATTCTCTATGTCGTCCGGTAACTCTTCGATCATCGTTTGTCCTTTTTACGGATTAAAGCCACTTTCACTCTCGCACACCTTTAACATCAAAACCAGGATTCATCGGCAGCAGAACCTTCGGAAACGGCTTCGTCCGGGTTCCCCATGCTTTCGTCCGCAGACAAAGAATCGCCTTCCAGCACTTCCTTGTTGCCATCGCCTACCATTAAAGTCAGCGTTGCACCCATAGGCACTTTATCACCGATAGCGAGCATATGCTCACGGTACTTCACGCCGTACACCCAATCCTTTTCGCCGGGCACATATTGGATGTCATTCAACTTGAAGCCCGAAGCCAGGATGCGCGCTTCCGCCTGACGCAGGGAACTGTTGTCCGCCACATCGGGAACGACTTGCAAAGGTATATTGATAGCATTGATTGTCAGATAAATGATACGCCCCTCCTTCACCTTCTGCCCGGCAGCCGGATTATAGTCCAGAATGCAGCCGGCAGGTTTATCCTTGACATACGTGGAGTCGGAAACGATACAAGCCAGTCCCCGGCTGTCAAACACCGCTCCGGCCTCCGCCACCGTCATGCCTTTCACATCGGGCACTACCACAGCCTCGCCGTGATGGGTATATATATCGATTCCTTTTAATGTTCCGAACATCAACAACACTACCACGGCAATCATTACCAGGATGTTTATCCAGAAGTATTTGTTCTGCCGGAAAGAAAAAAATTCCTTTATAGTCATAATCACTACAATTTGATGCAAAGATAATGCAAACCGAGAGCAGAATAAAATGAACCCGTTCATTTTTTATGCCGGGGTGCAGTTTATCTTCGCTTTTGATGCAAAGATAATGCAATTTAGGCGCATTGCAATGATGTTTTCTTGAAAGTTTCACAAAAGAAAAGCCGCAAAACACTGTTACCAGTCCTTTGCGGCTCTCTTATCTCTATTAAAAGGAATGATTATGCCTTCACTCCGTTGTATTCGTCAGAAACAGTCAGTTTCTTTCTGCCTTTGGCACGACGTGCGGCTAATACTCTACGACCATTAGCTGTAGCCATTCTCTCACGGAATCCGTGTTTGTTTTTTCTCTTTCTGTTAGAAGGTTGAAATGTTCTTTTCATTACTGTATCTTGTTTTATGTTATTATTCTACGTAATCGGGCTGCAAAAATAGAGACTTTTTCTAAAATAACCAAGAGATAACTCTTTTTATCTCAAAACTTTTTGTGTTTTTTACCGATTTCCATTACTTTTGCACTCGCAAATTGAGCGAAACATCTTAATAAATAACAATAATAAAGACTATAAAGTATGATTAATGCCCAAGACATTAAAATCGGAACTTGCATCCGCATGGACGGCAAGCTTTATTTCTGCATCGACTTCCTGCATGTGAAGCCGGGAAAAGGTAATACTTTCATGCGTACCAAGCTGAAAGATGTAGTCAACGGCTATGTGCTGGAACGCCGCTTCAACATCGGTGAAAAGCTGGAAGACGTACGCGTAGAACGCCGCCCGCACCAATATCTCTATCACGATGGTGACAACTACCAGTTTATGAACCAGGAAACTTTCGACCAGATTCCCATCGCCCACGACCTGATTAATGGTGTGGACTTCCTGCTCGAAGGAATGGTTGTAGACGTTGTGTCCGATGCTTCTACCGAAACCGTTCTGTATGCTGACGTACCCGTGAAGGTTCAGATGAAGATTACTTACACTGAACCGGGTCTGAAAGGCGATACAGCTACCAACACGCTGAAACCTGCAACCGTAGAATCCGGCGCAACCGTACGTGTACCGCTGTTCATCAACGAAGGCGAGACTATCGAAATCGACACTCGCGACGGTTCTTACGTAAGCCGCGTAAAAGCATAAGGGAAATCATTTCCTCTAAGGATATTAGAAGAGGTTGTGTCAAAACGTTGGCACAACCTCTTTTATATTTTAAGTTCTGCTATATTATCTTTTGGCTATGCTACTTTTTCCTCATGCATTTGGCAGCAAGTTGCTATATTCCAATTATATCGGGTTATAAATATTCCCATAAACATATATTTGGCAACTGTAATGAACCCTTTTCTTTCTTTTATCAGTTTAGCACACATTTTTTTGATATTAAAGGCTATAGCAAAGAAAGCAAAGTCCATTGTAACCTTGTCTTCTCCCACATGCCGGAATCTTCTGTATGCCATGTTGTATTTCATTTGTCCAAACACAGCCTCTGGTTCTATACACCTCCTGCCTCTATGCTTGATACCTTCTTCTGAGAGCAATCTTTCCCGTGCCTGCCGTTTGTATTGATTTAACCGGTGGTTGACTTCTATAATACGGTTCCCCCGAGCTTTAAAACAACTGCCACGCAAAGGGCAACCTTCGCATCTTTTTGCTTTATACCGGGCACTTTCGGTGATGTATCCGCTCGCTGTCTTGTCACGTTTGGTTCCTATACGGTTCATGTGCTGTCCCATAGGACAAACGTAATAATCCTC
>CDZS01011016.1_pt1 | contig 11814 bp, 9 predicted proteins | sample 557751 | NCBI WGS metagenome assembly CDZS01 (sample SAMEA3182113, study PRJEB8094) | gut metagenome | biome: human; feature: gut; material: Stool; isolation source: human stools | place: Canada | collected 2013-05-07 | reverse complement strand
TCTACCGGACGGCAGTGGTAGCTCTACCGGACGGCAGTGGTAGCGCTGCCGCTGCCGTCCGGTAAAGCTCTTGAAGATGATTGGGAAATGGGAAAACTACGATTGGGAGACGATATCGTCTAATGTGGAGGATTAAAAGACGAAGTTGTTGTTGCTTCTGTCGGTTTGCACTTTGGCTTCGCCGAAGTTAGGCTGCGGTTCGGAAGTGCAAAGAAAAGCACGCTTTCTCTTTGCACTTCTCTCGCCTTGCACTAACTTTTGCTTCGCACAAGTTAGGCTGCACCTCAGCAATACCAAGCGAAAAACGAGTTTTTCTCTTGTTATTGCGTTCGGTTTGCACTAACTTTGCACCCTGTATGAACGAAGATAACTATTTGTACTCGCAACCGGTGCTCGATTTTATTACGGTGAGCACGGAATTTTGTAAATATTTGGAACAAAGCGAGGGTAGGGAATTAGACGACTTCCTGCACGTGATGCGTGGAATGCTGCCAATGCTTTATTTGAAAGCTTCTATGCTAGGCAATGTGCCCGAACAAGCAGGATGGTTGGAAAAAAAGCTGACGGAAGCCGATTATGACTACGTGCGTGGATGCGTGGCTCGCATCCTTGGCGAGAAGGACGACTTCCTTGACGTGTTCGTAGAAGACTTTAAATACTCCGAACACCCTGTTCTCTGCACTATTAGTGAAAACTTGGCTGATATTTATCAGCAACTGCGCGAACTGGTGGAGGCTTTCCGCGAAGGATATGAAGAGACAATGCAATTGGCTCTCTATGAAGCAATGGATGAGTTTTATTTGCAATGGGGACAAAAACTCCTCAACTCTCTGAGAGCAATTCACGATGTTTACCTCTCTGTAAGAGAATAGTCGGAGTGAAAACTTCATTTACGAACGTATTATTTCAAGACCATACCATGGTGCGCCAACTATTTATAAAAACCAATAAGTCGTTCATCTCGCCCCTCCCGCGTTTTTCCTTCGGTGGACGTATTTATGTGATAAAAAGCGAGAGCGAAGCTCAACGGGCTGTGGAGGTGCTTCGCCAATCGCCCATCTTGGGTATTGACACAGAAACGCGTCCTTCCTTTCGTAAAGGCGAAAGCCATAAGGTGGCTCTTCTGCAAGTGGCCAATGAGGAATTGTGCTTTCTCTTCCGACTGAACGAGACGGGCTTTCTTCCTTGTCTATCACAACTTATGGCCGATGAGCATGTGCTCAAGGTGGGTCTTTCGCTCAAGGATGATTTCTTGATGCTTCGTCGTCGTGATCCTGCATTTGTTCCCGGTGGCTATATCGACTTGCAGGACTATGCTCGGCAGATGGGCATACTCGATATGAGTCTTCAGAAACTCTATGCCAACGTGTTCCATATGCGCATTTCTAAGTCGGCACAATTATCTAATTGGGAGGCCGACACGCTCACAGAGTCGCAGCGAGTATATGCCGCCACAGATGCTTATACGTGTATCCAACTTTATAAGGAACTCAAGTCGCTCAAAGAGTCGCGTAAATATCAACTTGTAGAAACAGAATCCGTATAATCCCCCTACCAATAATGAAATATTCAAGCAAGAAAGCTTCACACGAGATGAAGCATATCCAGGCTCCCCAAGTGGGTGGCATTACTACTATATTCCTGCGTCGAGGCAAGAGCGAAAGTCTAAAGCGTTTCCATCCTTGGGTGTTTTCAGGAGCAATCGCTGGAGCAAATGGCGTATTGAATGAGGGAGACATCGTACGCGTGGTTTCTTTTGAAGATGAACTTATGGGCTATGGCCACTATCAAGTAGGCTCTATTGCTGTGCGTATGCTCACCTTCGATGAAGAACCTATCAATCACGACTTTTGGAAACGTCGGCTTTTCGAGGCTTTTCGCTTACGCAAGGCGCTGCAACTCACCGGACGTGAGGACAATGATATCTATCGTCTTGTGCATGGCGAGGGCGACCGCTTGCCAGGCCTTGTCATTGATGTGTATGGCAAGACGGCTGTGATGCAAGCTCATTCTGTGGGTATGCACGTTTGTCGCGAAGAAATAGCTGACGCATTGATAGCTGCTTCTGAAGGCTTGATAGAGAATGTCTACTATAAGTCGGAGACTACACTTCCTTTTAAGGCTGATCTGCACCAAGAGAATGGTTTCCTGCGCGGACATGATGAAGGCAATGTAGCTACAGAAAACGGACTGAAATTCCATATAGACTGGCTTCGCGGACAAAAGACAGGATTCTTTGTGGATCAGCGTGAGAATCGTTCGCTCCTAGAACATTATGCCAAGGGACGCAATGTGCTCAATATGTTTTGCTATACAGGTGGTTTCAGCGTATATGCTATGCGTGGCGGAGCCAACCTTGTTCACTCTGTAGACTCTTCGGCCAAGGCCATTGATCTAACACGTGCGAATGCAGAGATGAATTTCCCCGGTGACACACGTCACGAAGCTTTTGCAGAGGACGCTTTTAAATTTTTGGAGCAAGCCGGTAGTAATTACGACCTCATCGTGCTTGATCCTCCTGCTTTTGCCAAACACAAGGATGCTCTTCAGCGTGCGTTGAAAGGGTATACACGCCTTAATGCCATAGCTTTTCGCAAGATTAAGCCAGGGGGTATCATCTTCACATTCAGCTGCTCGCAGGCTGTTAATAAAGATCAGTTCCGTTTGGCTGTGTTTACTGCCGCAGCCCAGAGTGGGCGTCATGTGCGTATTCTTCACCAGCTTCATCAGCCTGCCGACCATCCCATCAATATCTATCATCCAGAGGGAGAATACTTGAAGGGATTAGTGCTCGAGGTGGAGTAGGGAGACACTTCATTTGCAGAAAATCCGGTGCGTTCCTGCGTCGGACATCATCCACGAAGCAATAAATAAGTTTATAGGGAATGGGGGCGAAGTTTTGCTTCGCCCCCATTCCCTATAATGCTTCTATTTTCAAATTTCGGATTTAGCCCGTTCATACAGAATCCGAAGGTGGTGTCATTTTATATTCTCTCGAATATTCTTTAAATAAGCATTGAAAGCTTTCTCGTCCTTGGCATCAATGATGTTGAGAAGTTCTTTAAGCTCTTCGCGAATTTTCTCCACCTGTCCGCTTGTGTGTGGATTGAATAAGATTTCGCGTAGTAGCGTGTCGTCCTCTCCCAATACGCCGCGGGCTATCTGCATGTGGCGCTTAAACGTTGTGCCCGGAGCATCTTGATGCTTCATCACAGCGGCAAATACGAAAGTGCTCACGAAAGGCGTACCGATAGAGTAGGCCACGGTCTCGTCGTGTTGCTTAAAAGTGTATTCGCAGATGTGCAGGTCAAGACGGTTGTAGAGGTCGCGGAAGAAGATGCGTCCCATATAGTCGCCCTCGCTGATAATGATGGCATTCTCAGTGCTTAAAGCTCCGAGGTTGGCAAAGGTGGGGCCAAACATTGGATGAGTGGAAACGTAGCGCATGCCTGTGCTTTCGTAGAAATCCTGAAATCCCGTTTTCACTGAGGCAATGTCGCTTAGTATGCAGTCGGCGGGAAGGTGAGGAATCACAGAGCGGAAAACATCCAGTGTATACTTCAATGTGACGGCATTGATTACGAGTTCGGGTTGGAAATCCTCTATTTCCTCTACGGTCGTGAATCGTTGCGTGTTGTACATAAAGCGCAGACGCTTGGGGTCAACATCATAGACCGCCGTTTCGTGGTCGAAACTCAGCAGGTCAACAAAGAACGATCCCATCTTTCCTGCACCTAGTATAAGTATCTTCATTTTTATGAATGTGCTAATATCCCCCGTTGTGGAGGAATAGATGGTTACAAGAGAGCGAGTTGACAGGTAAGGATGTATATGGCTTGTGTGTTTCCGCTCCTATTTAAGCGGAAGAACCACCATTAAAGTAGTTTCTGCTTACCTGTAAACTCGTCCACTCGTATCCTTATATTCTAAATCTGCTAACGCGTGGTGTTACTTGTTCATTACCTCAATTTGTTGGCGAACGCTCTCTTCGTGGATGCTTTCGAACACATCCTTGATGAAGTCGGACGACATGCCACAGAGCACACCCTGAGCACCACGCTTGTCAAGAATCTCGGTGTAGCGGCTTGTTTGTACCACAGTCATATCGTGTTGACGCTTGTATTCACCAATCTCGCGGCTGATGCGCATACGCTTAGCAAGAAGTTCGATGAGTGTATTGTCAATCTCGTCAATTTGTCTACGCAGTGCGTTGAGGCTTTCGGTAGTTTCGGTAATCTTACGAATCACGAGCTTGTCGAGAATGAAGTCGAGCACATCGGGAGTTACTTGCTGGCTAGCATCGCTCCAAGCAGCATCAGGATTGCAGTGGCTCTCTACGATGAGACCATCAAAGCCAAGGTCCATGGCTTGCTGGGCCAACGGAGCGATTAATTCACGCTTACCACCGATATGGCTAGGATCTCCAAAGATTGGTAAACCAGGACAACGACGACGTAGCTCAATGGGAATGTGCCACATCGGCAGATTACGATAAAGCTTCTTCTCATAGGTAGAGAATCCACGATGAATTACGCCCAAACGGGTGATACCAGCCTGGTTGATACGTTCGAGACCACCAATCCAAAGTTCCAAGTCGGGGTTAACAGGATTCTTCACCAATACAGGGATGTCTACGCCTTTCAGTGTGTCGGCAATTTCCTGCATAGCAAAGGGATTGGCCACGGTGCGTGCACCAATCCAGAGCAAGTCGACACCAGCTTTGAGACAAGCTTCTACGTGAGCATGTGTAGCAACTTCAGTGCATACCTTCATGCCAAGTTCCTTTTGTACGCGATTAAGCCAAGACAGACCTTCTTCGCCTACGCCCTCGAAGCCTCCGGGCTTGGTACGAGGCTTCCAAATGCCAGCGCGGAAAAGCTTGATACCTTTCTTGGAAAGCTGCGTAGCGGTGTTCATTACTTGTTCTTCTGTTTCGGCCGAGCAGGGACCAGCTATTACTACAGGACGCTTGTCGTCGTGATCAGTCAAGTTGAGTGGAGACAGATTGAGTGCCATAATATAGATGAGTTTTTAGATGTTTGCTAATATTTCTTTTGTTCCAAGTGTGTTCTTGGGGGGGATATCTTGGGTTTTAAGTTTTGAGGTTATTAGGTTATAAAGTTTCCTTTCCTTGGTAGAGCTCTTTTAGGCTACCAAACTCAAGAGCCAAAGTAACTTTATAACCTCATAACCTTCAAACTTCCAACGGAGCGAAGCGACCTTAAACTTTCAAGCTTAAAACTTAGACTTGATTCTTTCTAGAGCTTCGGCCAGTTTCTCCTCTTTGGCGCAGAGTGAGATGCGGATGTAACGCTTGCCATTACTTCCGAAGATGAATCCTGGCGTGATGAATACGCGAGCTTCGTGAAGCACCTTCTCGGTGAGGTCTTCTACATCGGCATAATCCTCGGGGATGCGTCCCCAAAGAAACATGCCCACTTGTGAGGAGTCGTATTGGCAGTGCAGTGCATCCATGATTTCGCCCGCAAGCTTTCGACGTCGAGCATAAACGTTGATATTGGCCTCTTCGTGCCATTCATCGCTGTTTTGATAAGCTTGAGCAGCAGCCAACTGCATGGGACGGAATGTGCCCGAGTCGATGTTGCTCTTCACCTTTAGTATCCAACTGATGAAGGTGGCATTCGTGGCGAGCATTCCTACACGCCAACCCGGCATATTGTGACTTTTACTCATAGAGTTGAACTCAATGCAGCAGTCTTTTGCACCAGGAATCTGCAGAATGCTGAGATGCTCTTTGCCCAGGATAAAGGAGTAAGGATTATCGTTTACCACCACGATATGGTGACGCTTGGCAAAGTCTACGAGTCTTTCGTAGGTCTCTCTAAGGGCGGGAGCTCCTGTGGGCATATTGGGGTAGTTACACCAGAGAAGCTTCACATCCGTGAGGTCCATACTCTCAAGTTCCTCGAAGTCGGGTTGCCACCCGTTCTCAGGGCGTAGATTGTAATTGACGATGGTGCAACCGAGAAGATTCGATAGCGAAGTGTAAGTGGGGTATCCTGGATTGGGCACTAATACTTTCTCGCCAGGATTGACAAAGGCCAAGGTGGTATGCAGTATGCCCTCTTTCGAGCCAATGAGAGGTTGAATCTCCGTTTGGGGATCGAGTGTTACGTTAAACCAACGCTTATAGAATCCAGCCATAGCTTCGCGTAGTTGCGGAATGCCCGTAGTGGGCTGATAGCCGTGTGCATTGGGATTCTGTGCTTCTCGGCAGAGGGTGTCGATGGTCTCCTGTGAGGGAGGCATATCGGGCGAACCAATGGCCAATGAGATGATGTCTTTTCCTTCCGCGTTCATGCGGGCTACTTCTTTGCCCTTGCGCGAGAAGTAGTATTCGCTCACGCTTTCCAAACGCTTGGCGGGTTGAATATGTTGTGTCATACGTTAAGTCAGTATTTCTGTATTTATTCTTTGTTTATGTGAAGAAGCATGGAGTGCTATGTATGTAGTCCGATGAAAGAATCGAAAGAGAATCGGTCCATGATTCAAAAGGAAACTTTATAACCTCATAATCTTAAAACTCCAAACGGAGCGACTTTATAACCTCCAAACTTACTTAGCGTTGTATTCTCCTAAGATTTTAAGCTCACGTAAGAGCGGCCTTACGGCTTCAATACTTTGGCGGTAGCGAGTGTAGTCATCGTAGGTCACGTCTACATAGAATAGATACTCCCATTCGCGACCGATGATGGGGAGCGACTGTATCTTTGTCAAGTTGATTTTGTAAAAGCTAAAGATACTTAGTACTTGTGAGAGCGACCCCTCTTCGTGGGGTAGTGAGAAAACGATGCTGCTCTTGTTAGTAAGATGTGGGTCACGCAGTTTATCGGCCGACCACGGATCGCAAATAAGCAAGAAGCGCGTGTAGTTGTGCTTATTGTCTTCAATGCTCTTTTCTAAGACTTTCATTCCGTAGAGTGGGGCTGCACCTGCATGACAAATGGCCGCATGTCCACGCAAGTGCTTCCGACTAATCATCTCTGCAGATCCTGCTGTATCTTCAGCTTCCACTACCTTGAGTTGTGGGTGCTTTTTCAGAAAATCATGGCATTGTGCCAATGCAACAGGATGAGAGTTGACTTCCGTAAGCGTGTCCCAATCGTCTTCAGGTAAGCACATAATGCTGTGTTCAATGTGAAGCTTATGTTCGCCCACGATGGTCATACCACTTTGTCGCAACAATTCGTAATTGTGGAGAAGCGAACCTGCAATGGTGTTTTCGATAGCCATCAGTCCGAGTCGTGAATAGTCCTCGCGCATTTGGCTGAATATGTCCTCGAACGTGTTGCAGCAGATGAGTTCGATTTCTTCGCCTTGGAAGTATTGATGAGCGGCAATGTCGTGGAACGATCCTTTGATGCCTTGTATAGCGATTTTCTTCATGAGCTCTTACTGGTGTGTCAAAATGATTTATTTCTAGTGAGAAAGGGCAGCAGTGGTGAATCTTCTTCTTGGCTTTCTATCAGCGTTGCTCGTGTTGATGAATGGAAGCAAAGGATTTTCTTTCTCCAACTTTCAGCCTTATCTCGCGACAACTATTATACTAGCAAAAATCCCGCTCCTTGTTCGGAAGCGGGATTTTGTATTTCGTTGTCAAACTGTTTGATGTTGGCATGCGACATCCCGCTCTGCTTGTCCGGCAAAGTAAAAATAAAAACCGTAAAAGTAGAATGCGTTGTTCAACATCTTGTTCTTTTCTTAGTAGATAGTTTGTGGAAAGTGTCGCACAATCTGTTTCTTCCGTCTTAGTACTCGTTTGTTCGCAACTTTATGTTTCGTTTTTCTTGAGCGTAGTAGCTAAGACTCTTAGAAAGGCGTCCGCATGGTGTGCGTCGAATTTTCCATTCGTTTATTGTTTTGCTATTTCTGACGGCAAAAGTAATACATTTTTTATTTATAACAAACATTTCGTAAGTTTTTTTACTTAGAAACGTCTTTGCGGGTATGAATGGAGTTTATTCCTCGCATTGTTTTTAGAAAATAAATGTACATGAATCCTCTTATATACTCAGCTTTCGGATTTAGACCTATAGGTCAAATTTTCATGAGCCTGTTCACGTATGAGACTCTGTGAAAGATGTGAACAGAATGCGTCATGAGATAATAAAAGTGCCCAAAGCCTACACCTATGTGTATGGCTCTGGGCACTTTTCCTGTTTTATAAGTTTGTGAGCAATGCAGAATACCACTGCTTATCGGGCGGAGTGCTTCTTTACGAGGCAAGCATCGAGCAGTGTTTCAATAGCTTCGCGATCCATATTTTGTCCGATGAATACGAGCTTCTGCATGCGGTCGCCATATTGCTCGTCCCAATCGCGCTCTACTTGTGGATTTTGTCTCTTAAATTGTTCTAGTTCGTCTGCAGGCATGGTGGCATACCACTGACCTGCTTGGCTGAGCGATACCTGTTTGCCTGCTTGCTCAAACACGTAGCACATGTCGGGTTCCGTATCGAAGTAGCACATGCCCTTGCAGCGAATTACGCTTTTCGGGAAGAGTCGAGCTACGAACTGATCGAACTCTACCATGCTGAAGGGCTCGCGGCGTTGGTATACGAAGGTGCCGATGCCATACTCCAAAGCTTCACCTTCTGCTTCATTCTCAAGGTCGTGGCAGTGGCAGTGGTCGTGATGGTGATGCTCGTGGTCGTGATGGTGTTCTTCGTGGTGATGTTCTTCTTTTTCGTGTTCCATCTCGTTAGAACCTTCCACTTCGGCCACCCAGCGAGCTGAGGTTGCTACCGTCTCGAAATCGAAACCATGACAATTGATGAGCTTCTCTAGAGGAACGTCACAATAGTCGCATGTGATAATTTCGGCTTTGGGCTGAAGTTCGCGCAAGATGGCCTTAATATGCTCTAATTCCTCTAGGCTTACTTCTGAAGCCTTATTGAGTAAAATCATATTGCAAAATTCCACTTGCTGAATCACTAGGCTAGCAAGGTCGTCCTCCGCCATGTCCTTTTTATAAAGGTCTTGTCCGCCTGCAAACTCATCGCGCAGTCGAAGTGCATCCACCACGGTGACGATAGAGTCAAGACGTGCCACACCTTTGGTGGCTAGGTTGGGATAGAGGGTGGGATAAGCATCGATGGTCTGGGCAATAGGAGCCGGTTCGCAAATGCCGCTAGCTTCTATCACGATGTAATCGAATTGTTGTTGACTTACGAGGTCGCTGAGTTGTTGCACTAGGTCCATCTTCAGTGTGCAACAGATGCATCCATTTTGCAAGGGTACGAGGCTGTCATCGTTCTGTCCTACAATACCGCCTTGCGCAATGAGGCTTGCGTCAATGTTTACCTCGCCTATATCGTTGACGATAACTGCAAAGCGTATGCCTTTCTGATTGGAAAGTATGCGATTGAGTAGGGTGGTCTTTCCGCTGCCTAAATAGCCGGTAAGCAGCAGGACCGGAGTAGTAAATTGTGTCATGATGCAATTCTATGTAGATTCTTACGCGAAGTTACTATAAAACGTGATAAATCGGAAGAAAAAATCATGCTTTATCTATCTCTTACTTAAATAGATGGTGTGGTAAGTGGGTGAAGTAAATAGTTTTTTGTACTTTTGCACCGCACAAATTGATAACATTTGAGCAATCTTGAGTGGATTCTCAATGAACAAACAATATCTCTTACTATATTATAAAGTATATGACAAAGCGTAAGATTCAATTCAGTCTTGTCTATCGCGACATGTTCCAAAGCAGCGGTAAGTTTCAGCCGCGCAAGGATCAGCTAGAGCGCATAGCACCTGTTATCATAAAGATGGGATGCTTCGCCCGAGTAGAAACTAATGGTGGTGCCTTCGAACAGGTGAACCTTCTCTACGGCGAAAATCCTAACAAGGCCGTTCGCGCTTTCACCAAGCCGTTCAACGAAGTGGGTATTAAGACTCACATGCTCGACCGTGGCCTCAACGCATTGCGTATGTTCCCCGTGCCTGCCGACGTGCGTAAGCTCATGTATAAGGTGAAGCACGCACAGGGCGTGGATATTACACGTATCTTCTGCGGATTGAACGATGTACGCAATATCATCCCCTCTATCCACTATGCACTCGAAGCTGGCATGACTCCGCAGGCTACGCTTTGCATCACCAATTCTCCTATCCATACGGCAGAATACTATGCAAACATTGCTGATCAGCTCATTGAAGCTGGTGCTCCCGAAATCTGCCTCAAGGATATGGCTGGTATTGGTCAGCCTGCGATGCTTGGTAAGCTCACCAAGATGATCAAGGACAAGCATCCTGAAATAATCATTGAGTATCATGGTCACTCTGGTCCGGGCCTTTCTATGGCTTCTATCTTGGAGGTGTGCCGCAATGGTGCCGACGTGATTGATACTGCTATCGAACCTCTCTCTTGGGGTAAGGTGCATCCCGATGTGATCTCAGTGCAATCGATGTTGAAGCATGCTGGCTTCGACGTGCCCGAGATTAATATGGACGCTTATATGGAGGCTCGCAAACTCACACAAGAGTTTATCGACGACTTCTTGGGCTACTTCATGAATCCCGCCAACAAGCTTATGTCGTCACTTCTCCTCGGTTGTGGCCTGCCTGGCGGTATGATGGGATCGATGATGGCTGATCTTACTGGTGTGATGGGGGCTATCAACAATAATCGCAAGGCTAAGGGCGAAGCCGAACTTTCAGAGGACGAACTCCTTGTGAAGCTCTTCAACGAGGTGGCATACGTTTGGCCTCGTGTGGGTTATCCTCCCTTGGTTACTCCGTTCTCGCAGTATGTGAAGAATATTGCCTTAATGAACCTTCTTACCGAATCAATGGGCAAACCTCGTTACTCTATGATGGACAATTCTATCTGGGGTATGATTCTTGGCAAGAGCGGTCGTCTGCCAGGTGAAGTGGCTCCCGAAATCAAGGAATTGGCCAAGGAAAAGGGATTTGAATTTACCGATGCCGATCCGCAGAGCTACTATCCCGATGATTTGGCTCGTTTCGAGAAGGAAATGGAAGAGAATGGCTGGGATCGTGGCGAAGACGACGAAGAACTTTTCGAGTTTGCAATGCACGAAACTCAGTATCGCGACTACAAGAGCGGTGCTGCAAAGAAACGTTTCTTGGCCGATCTTCAGGCTGCTAAAGACAAGGCTGGTGCTAGCGGCATGAGCATTGAGGAGGCTACAGCCTTTAAGCACGCTAAGGCCGATGCCATTGTCGCTCCTGAAAGTGGTACTATCCTTTGGGAAATCGGTGGCGATGGTGAATGCGTCAAGGCTATCGAACCTTTCATAGGTAAGGAGTATACCGAAGGCGATCGTTTCTGCTACATCGAGAATACGCATGGTCAGATTGTAGAACTTCCTGCTGCCCTCGGTGGCAAGCTCGTTGAGATTAATGCCAAGCAAGGTGCTCGCGTCAACAAGGGCGATGTGATTGCTTACGTTCAGCGCGGTGAGTAAAGTGTGGTTCTATAAATTTCAGAGTTTATAGAATCACCCTAAAATAGGAGATTCTTATTCTCTCCTTATAGCAAATAGTTGCATCAAAGTGTCAACTCTTAGTTGGTACTTTGATGCATTTTTTTTGAATGTTATCCTGCCAATCTCCCAATCCGTATCGAAAGACTGGGAATGGAATAATAGAGGGGCAGCGGAAATCCTTGGTTGTATGATGAGAAAAGTGACTTATATACCGTTCACAGATGTACATCTGGCTGTTCACAGATGTACGTCTTGCTATCGTTTACTGCCCATTGATAGCTTTACCGCTGCCGAGCGGTAGATTTACCACTGCCGTGCGGTAGCTTTACCACAGGCCTGTG
>CDZS01032615.1_pt1 | contig 11841 bp, 3 predicted proteins | sample 557751 | NCBI WGS metagenome assembly CDZS01 (sample SAMEA3182113, study PRJEB8094) | gut metagenome | biome: human; feature: gut; material: Stool; isolation source: human stools | place: Canada | collected 2013-05-07 | reverse complement strand
CCCGGTGTTTCTGTATTCCCCGGTTTCTCTGTATTCCCCGGTGTCTCTGCATCCTTCGGTTTTTCCACCAGAGCGCTGACTGCCACATTCAGTTTTTCTGCTGCTGCATCGATCTCATCCTGCGTAGCATTCTCATTTGCTGCTACTTCTTTCGCCGCAGCAAGTACTCCGGTTAAGTTTTTATAGCTTTCTTCTGTGTAGTCTTTAGCATTTACTTTTTCAGCTTTTGCGATCTGCTCATACAGCGCTGTTTTATCCGTTGGTACAACAACCGGTGTCTTATCTTTTACCGTTACTTCACATACAACATCATAATTTACACCATTGATCTGTGCGGTACCGTAAACCTGATAAGTTCCTGCTTCATCTGCTTTTATAACGCTATTGAAAGAAGCATCCTCCCACTCTACGGTTTCCTGTGTCACAGTATCATCTGCCATTGTCACAGATACCGTCTGCGGCAGAGTTTCTTTGGTCAATCCGGATACATTTTCCACAGTTACCGGTTCACAGGATATCGATTTCACGACTGCTGCATCCGATACATAAATACCATTTACCTGTAATACCGTAATGCCGATCCATCCTGTGCCGCCATTTGCAAGTACATTGATCCGCATATGACGTGCCACGGTATTTTCCGGGAATGAATCCACATATGGTTCTTTTGCCGTTGCATCAACACCTGCAGCTTCCTCAGAATGGTCAATGACTGTCGTCCAGTTTTCTCCATCCTCCGAAATATCCAGTGTGTATTTTAATTTCGACCAGAATCCGGTCTTTACATTTTCAATACTTACATCTGAACCAAAATCAATAGCGATCGCTCCCGTCTTTGTAGCAGAACCTGTTGTCCACGCATTATTACCAGAATTTAAATTCATGGTACGCGCATTGATAAATGCGTTTTTCGCCGGTCGTACAGAATTTGTTTCTGTAACTTTAATTTCGTTCGTATCATAAGCAGAAGTCAGATCTTTTGTAACCGTGATCTTTTTCTGTGCAGATACGCCACGGCTTTCACTTACTGCAGTGATCGTAGCTGTTCCCTCTCCCACTGCCGTCACAACACCGCTGTTTTTATCCACAACTGCAACGGAAAGATCATCGGACGTCCAAACAACTTTCTCTTCTGCTGTAGATGGTGTGATTTCTGCCGTGAGCGTTGTCTGTTTGTTGACATTTAACGCATCGTCACCACCTGAAATCTGAATTCCGGTAATGGATGTATTCTTCTCTAAACCTGCCACTGCATTGTTAAGACTCTCTGCTGTTTCATCAAGCATACTCTGTTTTGTGGAATCCCATTTTTCTTCTTCGGATTTCTTTAAAACAAATTCAGCCTGCTCTAATGCTTCATAATATGCTACAAGGCTCTCTGCAGTATAATAATCATCCGCCTGGTCTTTTGCGGCTTTTGCATCTGAGATCGCACTCTCAAGTAAAGTTGTATCCACAAGTATCTCTCCTTCCACTTTTACCGTGAAAGTTCCCGTCAACGGATTTCCTGCATACATTGTAACTTTCAGTGTGATATCTGCTGTACCTGCTCCTTTTGCAGTCAGTTTTCCGCTCTCACTGTCGATCACTGCCACTTTCGTATTATCAGATGTCCATGTCACACCTGCATAATCACTCTCGCCGTCACCACCTGTCAATACCGGGAAGAACTGCTTCTTATCACCTGTATTAAGACTTACTGTCTGACCGCCGGTTCCCATCTCATAGACAGCATCTCCATTTTCATCTTTGATCGAGAAAAATTCTGATGCATTCGGGTTATTGCTGACCGTTACCGCAATCTCTTTGTAAATAGACGGGTCTTTTACAGAGGAAACTTTAACCTTGCAGTTTCCGGTAACGATATCTTCTAATTTTTCATACGTCTTTACCGCTTCGATCGTTCCATCCCTCGTCACCGTCACAAGATCCGTGTCCGTTGACTCCCACAACAGATCCTGACTTGCGGATGCCGGCGCAACAGAAGCTTCTACTTTCGCACTGACACCACGTGTTCCTGTCACCGGAATCAGTTTTACAGAATCTTTATCCGCTTTCACCTCAACCGGTGTAACTGCTGCCGGATAAATGTTAAAATTATCCACTGCCGGGTTCCAGGAAAGAGAACCACCATTTCTTCTTCCATAAAAATGCACCGCTGCGACATCTTTTGTATAAGAAATACCTGATACAAAAGCGATTTCTTTTGTTGCAGTCACACTCTCATCTGCCTTTGATGTAAGAGTCAATGTCGTTTTCTCATCTGTCATATCGATGACTGCATGCACATGATACCATGTATTTGTCTTGTTAAATGCAGTTCCAAATTCCTGCGTATCAGAAAGTTCTCCTCCCATCTCCATGGTTCCTCTGCTGCCATAAGAGAGAACTCCCTTACTGTTCGTCTGCAGTCCAAAATAACAATGGCTACTGCTGTCTGTCACGGTCAGATAAGCCGGGCCGCTGCTTACCTTGCCGACATTCCAGTCAAAATCTACGATCACTTCATCGCTCCTGACCGCTTTCTGGAATTTTTTCATCAGCGCACGGTCACCGGAACCGCCTCCTGTCATCTGTAAAAATGCATTTCCGTCGGAATCCTCCGCAACTGCTGCTGTCAGTGTTCCAAGTGTAACACTCTTTCCCATATCCCAGGTGTCACCTGCTTCACGATTGTCAAAACTTTCGCTCACTGCCGGAACATAAACTTTTGCGGCTGCCACATAACCACCATCTGCTGTTTTTGCCGTGATCGTTGTAACACCTGCTACCACCGCTGTGACCTGTCCATAAGCATCCACCGTTGCAACGCCCGGTGTATCAGATTCCCACGTTACATCCGTATTGGTCGCAGTGTCTGGAAGAACTGTTGCTTCCATCCGGATCACCGGTGCATTTTCAAATGCATTTTTATCTGAGAAATAATCGGATATAAAATAATAGTTCTCCTGATCTAATGTTACACTGCTGACCGGGATTGCATCTTTTTGTACCGTTACCTTACAGCTTGCCTGATAACCGCCATTCTTTGTGGTTGCTGTGACGATAACCGGACCACCCTCTGCCACACCGGTAACATTTCCGTTCTCATCTACTTTTGCGATCGAATCATCAGAACTCTCCCATGTTACTTCTTTGTTATCTGCATTTGACGGGGTAATGATCGTATCGATCTTTTTACTTGATCCCGTCTGTAATGTAAGTGACGTCTTGCTTAACGCAATGCTTTCCACCTGTACCGGCAATACATGTACCGTACAGCTTCCATAAACATCCTCGTTGTCATCTGATATTGCCTTGATCACTGCATCCCCGACGCCGACCGTACTTACCAGACCATTTTCATCTACAGTTGCGACGGAAGTATTTTCAGATTTCCAGTGTATTTTATATTTTGTTGTGTTCTCCGGTGTTATCGATACTTTTAACTGTAATGTACGTCCAAATCCGATTTCCGCCTCTGTTTTATCAAGTGTAACAGATGTGATATCTACTTTGCTGACATTTAACATAAAGCTTACTTTCTTTGAGCCGTCCGCAGTCTGTGCCGTGATAACCGTACTACCCACTGCCTTCACATTTAACTGTACAGCAGTATCTGTTTTTTCTGTCTCCTGGCGCATGCTTCCTTTTTCTTCCTGCTGCCATGTCTCACCCAGGAAAGAAGCAACCTCTGCATCAGATGATGTATAGATGACCGTCTGATCCGTCACATTGCTGCCGGATAAAACAGACGTCAGCTGTACCTTATCTAAAACAGCCGCACTATGTGTACTGCTATCCGTCACCTCTTTACCATCCATTTTTAAGGTAAGTCCTTCTGCTTTTCCTGCTTCTGTTATTTTTACATCTACAGCTGCCTCATTGCCGCCTTTTACAGATGCTGTAATCTTTGCATCTCCTGCAGACACTCCATATACAAAACCATCCTGCGTCACTTTCGCAACCGAAGGATCTGATGATGTATAAGTGATATTACTGTCGGAAAGTACCTGATCCACCGGTGTAACCGTCGGCTGTAATCTTTCCTGCTCACCAACTGCAAGCGTAATGCTGTCTTTGGAAAGTGTAATTCCTGTCGGATCAGTTACGTCAACAGAATAAGTTCCTGCATCCTTTAACGGAGTGATCATATCTTTGGACTTGTTTTTCGGACATCCGCGCATCAGGTAAGCATACATGCTATCCATCATATCGCCGACTTTTCCGTCTTTTGTGCTTCCCATTTCCCGGATACCGGTATCACCGTTATTAAACATGATACGGCAGCTGATATCCCCAGAAACTCCGGCGGAAGAACCGATTCCAGGAGTCGGAAGTTCATCCACTTCCCAGTAATAAAAGCCTCTGGTCTGTCCGTAAGCATTTGGTGTATCGAGTGCCGCCTGCATGTAATCAAGCAGCCAGTTGTACTGGCCATTTGCCGATGTATTATAATATGCCGGCTGTCCCATGGATGAAGTTGCGGTATCCATAGTCGCCTGATATTTTGTAAAGGAAAATGCTGTTTCCACATTGACATAATCCATATAACGTAATGTTTCATCTGCCGCGATCGCATTTGCCATGGATATGATATTGCCCGACGATCTTCCACCATACAGGGAAAATGCCATACCATCAAATTCGGCTCCATTCTTTAAAAGTCCTTTAAAAAATGTCTTCATCTGATTTGAATCATAGCCATTATTGGTATGTACATAAGCTGCCACGCCCGGCATTGCATCTTCCGCTGCTGCGTAGGATGCTGCGATCAGTTTTGCATGTCCCTGTGACGTTGCTCCTTTTCCGACCGGCCATACAATACCACCATTCTGCTCATTTCCGTGTTTCACACCACATACATTGACATTGTTGTCTTTCAATGATTTCATGAAGTCGTAAACATAATTGTATACGATCGACTGCATATGTGAGAGATCTGTATTTTTATAAGTATTTTCATAGTCGGTATCTAACCACTCTTCCGGTGTATATGCCTTCGCATTACTCATCCAGGTATCACTGTAATGAAAGCTTGGAAGATAGCTCATGCCGAGTGCCGTTGCACGTTTTCCAAGTGCTAAGGAATGTTCTTTGTCAAACCATGCCTCAGCTTCATCCTCCGGCGCGATCATCTTAAGCTCCAGCGGGTTTCCCTGCTCATCGATCCATAATCCGCCCCATGCCTCATTTAAATATACGGTAGCCAGTGAATCTGTATAATGTGCACTTTTTCCTGCATGTACAAATAACATATTTGTAATGGAATTTACACCATGATTCGATAAGATTCTGAGGCAGTCCTGCTGTACACCGTTTGCAAAATATTTTCCATCCAGATCCTCGACTGCCGGCAGAAACGATACATCCGCACCACGCAGATAATTTTCATCCTGAATGCGGAACACATCAAAATTATCTACATACGCATAATCGGAACCGTTTCCCTGCCAGTCATCTGCCAGTTTTTCTCCTGCAGAAGTATAAACAGTTACGGAATCCTTATATGCCTGATCATATTTTGTATTCGCATATACCTCAACTTCCGTCTGATCAGCTCCGGTTTCAAAGGTAATCGTCACAAGACCATACCCTTCTGTTCCGGCCGGCGCCTGTCTGAGCACTGTACCGTCCGTGCTTCTGACTCCAAGATTTACACGGTCTCCTAATTCCGTCCGCGTTTCATTTTCACCAATGGTACCTAAATTACCGGCAGAATCTGTGCGGTAAGTGCTTTTTACCTTTTCCGTCTGAAATGTATCCTGTTTGTCTACCCTGGCGCGCATCGTTACTGAATATCTCGTATTCGGTTCCACGGAGATCTTCTGTGAAATTTCACTGTCTGCGCCCAGACGCAGTGCCTTATCACCTGTGTCTGCATCATTTCCGGATGCTGCCTCCACATTTCCGCTTGTCGTCCACCCGGACTGCCCTTCTTCAAACCCCCAGTTGGAAAGTGTATTTTCATCTGCAGAATCCATAACCAGTTCCATGGTATCCAGATCGAGTGCCTTATCTCCGGCTTCGATTGTGATCGTCATCTGTCCATTGTATACCAGAACATTCCGGTGTCCCATTTCCGTCCACGCATCTGCATTTTTATATGCATCCAGCAAAGCAACCGAGTCTGGTCCGCCGGTTTCTGACACCGTAAGCTTTGCGTTTTTTCCGGCCGTTCCTTTAACCCACGCAGAAAGTGTATAACTTCCCTGACTTATATCCTTGATTGTGGTCGTAATCGAAGCTCCAGCCTCCAGATGCACATATTTACTTCCTCCCTGTGCACCTGAAGTTTCTTCGGTAACTGTTCCTGTTGTCTCCCAGCCGGTTATGCCCTCCTCAAAATTAAAGTTTGCATTTTCCAGTCCGGAAACTGTTTTTGCCGATACCTTTACCGGTTCCGGCAGTCCCGCAAGGAGCGAAACCGCCATCATACCGGCAAGCAGCCCACTGATAAACCTTCGTTTCATTCTCTTTCCCCCTTCTCTTTCTTACGCAAATACTTTTATTCATAAATATTCTCCAGTTTGCGCAACCGATTATTCAATTATAAATTGTTTATGTTTTATTTACAATTAACACATTCAAACAATATTTTTATTCATTTTTTGGTTATTTATTATAATCCATTTTAGCGTTTCTTTGGCATTTTAACCAATTTTTATTATTTAGATTTTAGCGTTTTCACGATTTTCTTTTTATCTTTATGCAACCAAACTACATCGTTGTGCACTTGTTTTTACATTTTTTTGAATAAATATGCCTTTATTTTTCTGTTTTTCCGCTTTATATACCTTTTTTCGTGCATTTACAGCCATTTGCAAAATTTTATCTATTGCATTCGTTATTACGGTTTACACACAAAATTGTGGATGATATACTATATTTGCGCAAACGGTTATTTCGCATATCATACTTACAAAAACCATAAAGAGAAAGGGCAATATGAAAACAGATAAATTGTATTTTGGAGCTGCATACTATTCCGAATATCTTCCATATGACCGTGTGGAAAAGGATATGGAAATGATGGAAAAAGCAGGCATGAATGTTATCCGTATCGCGGAATCAACATGGAGTACTTTAGAGCCGCAGGAAGGCGTGTATGATTTTACTCATATCGACAGAATGTTAGACGCTGCCGCACGCCACCATATTTCCGTGATCGTCGGGACACCGACCTATGCCGTACCGACATGGCTGGTAAAAAAATATCCGGACATCCTGGCAATCACCCAGAACGGCCGCGAACGTTACGGCCACCGCCAGAATATGGATATCACAAACCCGGATTATCTCTCCCACGCAGAGCGTGTGATCCGCGTTCTGATGGAGCATGTGAAAGATGTGCCGCATGTGATCGGCTATCAGCTTGACAATGAGACCAAAAGTTATGGAACTGCCGGTCCCCGTGTCCAGGCAATGTTTGTAGATTATTTAAAAGAAAATTTTCCGGATATCAATGATTTTAACCATGAGTTTGGACTGGATTACTGGAGCAACCGTGTGAATGACTGGGATGATTTCCCGGATGTCAGAGGTACGATCAACCAGAGTCTTGCCGCTGAATTTTGTAAATTTCAGCGTTCACTTGTCACTAAATTTTTGAGCTGGCAGGCTGATATTGTCCGCGAGTACAAACGGGATGATCAGTTTATCACACAAAATTTTGATTTTGACTGGACCACACACTCGATCGGTTATCAGTCCCAGGTCGACCAGTACGATGCCTCACGCTGCATGACAGTGGCTGGTGCCGATATTTACCATCCTTCTAATGAGGAACTGACCGGTGCAGAAATTACCGTATGTGGAAATATCTCACGCAGTCTGAAAAAGGACAATTATCTGATCTTAGAGACCGAGGCTCAGGGACTGACTCCGTGGCTTCCTTATCCGGGACAGCTCCGCCTGCAGGCATACAGCCATATCGCAAACGGCTCAAACAGTGTGATGTACTGGCACTGGCATTCGATCCACAATGCAATTGAAAGTTACTGGAAAGGTGTGCTCTCCCACGATTTTTCTGAAAATGAGACTTACCGTGAAGCTGTCGTGATCGGAAACGAATGGAATAAGATCGGTTTTCATTTAAAAAACCTGAAAAAAGAAAACAAGATCGCCATTATGCTTGATAATGCCTCGCTGACCGGATTCACCCAGTTTCCGCTTGAAAATGCCGGAGCCAACGGTTACAACACTGTGATGCGCTGGTTTTCAGATGCCCTCTACCGCTTAAATATTGAGTACGATATGATTTCTTCCAGGGAACAGGATTTTTCCGGCTATGAATGTCTGATCGTACCGGCACTCTACAGTGCACCGGAATCTCTGCTTCTGGCATTAGATTCCTATGTCAGAAACGGCGGACATCTGATCACCACATTCCGAAGCGGTTTTTCCGATGAATATTTAAAGATTTATCCGGACATGCAGCCACATATCCTGCATGAATGTCTGGGACTTCACTACGATCAGTTTACACACCCGCATCATGTGGATATCGTGTCGGTTCAAAGCGATGTCATGGCGGCTGCACAGGAGCATTTTTCACATCCGGATGACTCTGCCTTTTCCCTGACCTCCTCCGCCTGTGAATGGATGGAGCTTATCACCTGTGATACCGCTGTACCGGTATTAAAATACAGCCATCCGGCATATGAACGCTATGCCGCTGCTGCAAAAAATCAATATGGAAATGGTTCCACACTTTATTTTGGAACAATGTTTGAAAATGATGAACTGTTAGAATCCGTGCTTTTATCTTTCCTGCACGAAACCGGCTTTTCCGGTGGAGATCTTTCCTCAGACGCACCGCATTATCCACTCATTATAAAAAGAGGCATCAATGATTCCGGTAAAGAATTGTGCTACTATCTGAACTATTCAAAAGATCCGGTTTCTGTCACACACCACGGAAAAAACGGCGTAGAGCTGATTTCAGAAACAGCCATCGTCTGTGGAGATAAAATTGACCTAGGCGGATGGGGTGTTGCTGTGGTTGAAATGTAACGCTTTGTTTTATTGATTTTGCCAAAACGCTGTTTCCATTGATTTATCATGGATTCAGCGTTTTTCATTTTCAATGTACAATTACACCGTCCTTTTCCCATACATCTCAAAATACTCCCCCGCCTGCTGCAGGGATATATTTAGTTTCTCCTGTAACTTTTTCAAAATATCCTCTTTGGAAAAACTCATATCGAGGCAGATTTCTATCATGCCCTTCGCTTCTCCTCGTGTTTCTCCTTCTGCTCTGCCACGCGCTTCTCCACGAACTTCTCCCTCTGCTCTGCCACGCGCTTCACTCTCCGCGATCAGATCTTCTATTGCCTTACACATCTCTATCTCCCCCTCTTCTTCTGATACTTCGATCGGTGTATTTGTAATCGTCTTTATCACTCTTGCAGCATTCATTTCAATACTTCTATGGGCATCTGTCCTCAAAAATTCTAACAATTTATCTTTATTTTTCGAGTACTTGATATACCCTATAACCTCCCTCATACTTGTGGAAAATTTATTTAGTTGTTCTTCCGTCAACTTCGCCGGATCGATCAGATGAATCCGGTAATTCTCCACAAAACTTAAAATTTCTATATCACTTACAGACATCATTTCGTGCAAAGATAACGGTCCGTCCCATTCCTCTGCTCCAAAGTGAATCACAAGTGTGATGACTGGTTTGATGCAGTCTTCCTTTAAAAATCCGGACAAATACTCACCATTGCTTTTGCCTGTAAAATCTTTTTTGTTCCGACGGTGTTCGGCAGCTATGTCCGCCACCTGTCTGCCATATTGCAGGGCATCATAGATGGCATTTCTGACGGGCATCGCATAATGAACATCCGTCTGGTTCTCGATACCTAATAAAACATACGACATCTTTTCATCCTGTTTGATGACTGCTGATTTTAAAATATCGCGGTATTTCTGCACCGCATCTGTTTTTTTTCCTGCTCTGCCGGCAGTTTTCTTTCTCACAGATCCATTTTTCACAGAACTCCACTCTGTTTCCTGCACTTTCCCTTTCTTATCCTCACCGGCTTTTTCTTCATCACCAAACGGCAATGCAATCTCTGTCGGATCAATCTCTTTCAGCTTTGCCGGATCAATCACCTTTTTCCCATTGTAGATCAGATAATTAAACGCATCTGCAAATACGGCATTTTCCCGCATATACTCTTTTGTTACCATGTCCGCTGTCCCCATTTGTTTCTCCTCCTCTGTGTTGTTTAGGAGAAATCTTTGGGTTTCTAAGAATTCTCCCTGCTTAAATATGTGAGTAATAAAAGCATTGAAAATTCTTATGATTTCGATCTGTTCATAGAATGGCGCATATGCCTGTGTAGATAATTCAGAATGTCATGCTTTATAAGAATTATATTAATTTATATTGTTTTTAAACAATATGTTTCCCATACATCTCAAAATACTCCCCCGCCTGCTGCAGGGATATATTTAATTTTTCCTGTAACTTTTTCAAAATATCCTCTTTGGAAAAACTCATATCGAGGCAGATTTCTATCATGCCCTTCGCTTCTCCCCGTGTTTCTCCTTCTGCTCTGCCACGAACTTCTCCCTCTGCTCTGCCACGTGCTTCGCTCTCCGCGATCAGATCTTCGATTGCCTTACACATCTCTATCTCCTCCTCTTCTTCTGATACTTCAATCGGTGTATTCGTGATCGTCTTTATCACTCTTACCGCATTCATTTCTATGCTTCTATGGGTATCTGTATGCAAAAATTTCAACAGCTGTTCCTTATTTTTTGAGTACTTGATATATCCCATGACTTCTTTCAGGCTCGTGGAAAAATGATCCAGCTGTTCTTCCGTCAGTTTTGCCGGATCGATCAGATGAATCCGGTAATTCTCCACAAAACTTAAGAGTTCCATATCTCTTGTCGACATCATTTCGTGCAATGATAACGGACCATCCCATTCCTCTGCTCCAAAATGAATCACAAGCGTAATCACCGGTCTGATATGATCTTCCTTTAAAAATCCGGACAGATACTCACCATTATTTTTTCCCGAAAAATCATTTTTGTTCCGGCGGTGTCCGGCAGCTATGTCCGCCACCTGTCTGCCATATTGCAGAGCATCATAGATGGCATTTCTGACAGGCATCGCATAATGGACATCCGTCTGGTTTTCGATGCCCAAAAGAACATAGGACGTTCTTTCATCCTGTTTGATTACCGCAAATTTTAAAAGATCACGGTATCTCTGCACTGCATCTGTTTTTTTGCCTGCTCTGCCGGCAGTTTTCTTTCTCACTGATTCATTTTTCACAGAACTCCACTCTGTTCCCTGCGCTTTTCTATTCTTATCTTCACCATCTTTTTCTTTACCGGCTTTTTCTTCATCATCAAACGGCAGTGCAATCTCTGTCGGATCGATCTCTTTCAGCTTTGCCGGATCGATCACCTTTTTTCCATTGTAGATCAGGTAATTAAATGCATCCGCAAATACGGTATTTTCCCTCATATACTCTTTTGTTACGATGTCCGCTGTCCCCATTCATTTCTCCTCCTCTATGTTATCTGGGAGAAATCTCTGGTTCTTTAGAATTCTCCCTGCTTAAATGTGTGGATAATAAAAGCATTGAAAATTCTTATGATTTTGACCTGTGAATAGAATGGCACATATGTCCGTGTAGATAATTCAGAATGTCATGCTTTGAATGGATTTTAGCATATTGCTTATACTATGTCATCAAAAAGACGTTATTTTAATGATATTTGTAATTATTGCACAAAAACGTAGTCGGATAACACATAAAAAATAATCTCTAATTTTTTTGTGGAAAGATGTTTTTCCTTGCGAAGTTCTCGTATCTTGATGCCACATACATT
>CDZS01056932.1_pt1 | contig 11858 bp, 10 predicted proteins | sample 557751 | NCBI WGS metagenome assembly CDZS01 (sample SAMEA3182113, study PRJEB8094) | gut metagenome | biome: human; feature: gut; material: Stool; isolation source: human stools | place: Canada | collected 2013-05-07 | reverse complement strand
GTAACATCATAAACATTTCCATTTACGGTAATTGTATAGCTTTTCATTGAATCATCCTCCTGTGATCATTACTTTTTTACGACATATATTTATTATAACTTGTCTGCTTCGCCTATCTTCTATGGATAGAACGTACTACGAATCCATCTGCTGATGTTCCTTCTGCCGCTGCGATTGCTGCAGAAATAACTGCAACCAGTTCTAAATCATCAGTAAGCTGGGATGTCTCCTCACGCTGCTCGATCTGTTCTACAACCGGATCTGCCACATCTTTCTTCGCACCAGCATTTGCTTTTTTGTTCTGTAAATACGGAATCACTTTAAAGCAGCTGATGATCAGACTGATCAGGATAAGAACTACAAATACGGTTCCCATTCCCATCAATGTATTCATACCGGCTTTTCCCATTTTCTCGCCAAGTGAATACACAAGATCTGCACTTGCATCTGTAAGTTCCGGTGCTTCTGTCTCGTAATTGTATTCATATACATAAGAAACAACTACATCTCTGTCTGAGAAATGTAAAACCTGGTCTGCAGTCACAGTCTTCTGTGCTTTTGTCACAGTAAGATCTCCAAGTCCCTGATAGGAACCCAGATCTGAAACTGTTTCACCCCAGGATGTCAGTAAGTGGGCAAATGCATCCATTCCGTTTGAGTCATAATATTCTGCACCACTCTGTATATCTTCATCTGAAAACGAAACAAGCGCAGATACTGTCTGCTCCATGTTATCCTGGATATCAGAATAACTCATACCAAAATAATCAACGCTCTCAGGATCCGTTCCACATGCTGTCATTGCCAGAACCATAAAGCAAAGACAAAGCATAAGAGATAATTTTTTCTTCATAACTTCACCTTTCTATTTTGTTCCATGTTTCTTGTCCGGTACACCTGCACATTTTGTGTATAATAATTCAAATGCATCTACAAGGTATTTTCTGGTGTCTGCCGGATCTAAAATAAGATCTACATAACCACGTCTTGCTGCAGTCATAACACTTGACTGTAATGCATCATATTCTTTTGCTTTTGCTGCGAGTTCATCTGCAGATGCATCTGCGTACATGATCTTTGCTGCAAGCTCGCCATCCATCATACCGATCTTTGCATCTTCCCATGCATATGTAAAGTCTGCTCCGATTGCTTTGGAGTTCATTGTCACATAAGCGCTTCCGATTGCATTTCCGGTGATCAGGTTTACTTTCGGGCAGGTTGCATCAGCGAATGCCATTGTCATGCGTGCAAGTGCTTTTGCAAGTCCTTTTTCTGCACAGACAGTAGCTGCATAACCTTTTACGTTTGTTAAAGACAATACCGGGATCTCGAACGCATCACAGAAGTTAACGAACTCTGCTGCCTTGTTGCATCCTCTTGCTGTCAGAGCTCCGGAGAACTCCTCTGCTTTTTTGCCCTCTTCATCGTAAACTTCTGAGCAGTTTGCAACAGCGCCGACTGTCATTCCGTTTAACTGGATAAATCCGGTTACCATATCTTTTGCATAGTTTTTCTTTGTTTCAAAGAATACATGTCCGTCTGAGATCTCACTTAATAAATATCTTGGATCGCCTTTCATGGCTGCCATGTTCTCACATGCACGGTTTAAATCATCCTGACACTCAGATGTGTATACATCTCCTTCATTATTTAAAGGAAGGACGCTTACTAACTCGCGGATCTCTGCAATGATCTCATCCTCTGTTCCAACAGCATCGATACAACCGTTTTTCTCACTCTGGAACTCTGCGGAAGAAGTATCGCATTTTTCAATACGGTTACCCTCGATCGCATTCGGGGAATTGATGAACATTTTTCCTTTGCTCTCCATAAATGCGAAATCAGATAATGCAGGAACTACTGCAAGTCCACCGCCACAGCTTCCGAAAATAGCGGAAATCTGCGGAACAACGCCGGATGCTGCAACCTCCTTTGCGTAGATCTCACCAAATCCGTTTAACGCATCCACAGATTCCTGTAAACGCATTCCGGCGCAATCGATAAATCCGATCACCGGTGCTCCCATTTTCATTGCCATGTCATATACGGCTGCAATCTTCTTTGCATGCATCTCTCCGATAGTACCGTTTAATACAGCTGCATTCTGGCTGTATACAAATACCAGATTGCCATCCACCAGACCGTGTCCGGTAATTACACCATCGGACGGTGTATCTGTGTCTGCAAGATTAAAGTCTGTATTTCTTGCGGTTACGAGAGAACCGATTTCCATGAAACTGTTCTCATCGACTAACTTGGTAATACGCTGCATTGCCAAGCTATCATTACTACTATTCATCCTTTTTGCCCTCCATCTATAAAGTTTGTTACCACATCTTTTGACATGGTACATAGTGAATAATGTAAAAATATAACAAATTCCGCTAGGATAAATTATAGATGGTCAGTGACAAATTTTCAAGAGAATTGTTAATTTTTTGACAGTTTTTTTTTGCATACAAGGAATTTAGGGCTTTTACATTGGAAATAATTCTGCTGTTTTTTTTACACACCAGCAAAAATCGATTCTTTTTACCGTATTCTTCACTGTGACCACACGTTTTGCCAGAACCTCATCTCCCAGAAAGTATGTTATCTCACCGATAAAATCTCCTTCCGTTACCGGTGCATAAAGTTTCCGGGATAATTGATACTCTATGTGTACTTCCTGGTCTTTTTCGATCAATAGTTCCACATTTTCTTTCACCGGCGCAACTTCAAGTTCTGTCGTTACCTCTTCGCCGATCTTTGTGCCCTGTCCGTCCACCACCTGTACCGGAGCACATTCCCCTGCGTCCAGTTCAATCTCATCCAGACTTATTTTCCGGAACCGGGAAATTCCATACTGCATAAGTTTTTTTGTATCTGCCCACTTATATGTTTTATTATTCGGCCACCCGCAGGCAAGCAGTGCAACGATAAAAGTTCTGTCATCACGTTTTAATGCCCCGACATAACAATATCCCGCATTACCGGTAAAACCGGTCTTGCCTGACAATGCCCCGTCCATCATCTGCAAAAATGCATTATGATTACAGCAGGTGTAACTGTTTTTACCATCTATATCAGAAAACTGATACTGTCCTTCCCTTGTGATTGTAAGAAATTGCTCTGCCATTTCTGATGTTTTGATGCAGTACCGCATGATCAAAGAAAGATCTGCCGCTGTTGTGTGATGAAAGCCATTTTCATTTTTGGCATCCAGTCCGTTCGGTGTGATAAAATAACTGTCCTCACAGCCGATCTCGTCTGCTTTATCGTTCATAAGTTTTGCAAAATCACCCGTCGTGCCTGCAATGTGTTCTGCAATCGCTACAGCGCAGTCATTATAAGATTCCAACATCAGTCCGTACAGCAGATCTTTCAGATAAAACTTCTGCCCCTCCCGCATACCCAGATGAACTTTCGGCTGTGACGCTGCAAGCGTACTCACGGTCACTTCGCTGTCCAGGTCGCAGTTTTCCAGTGCAATGATACATGTCAGTATTTTGGTCGTACTGGCATTCGCCATCGCCTGGTGCCCGTTTTTTTCATACAGGATACGCCCGGAATCCGCATCCATAAGCACAGCTGCTTTTGCATACAGGGAATTTTGATCCGGCTTTTCTGTCACTTCCTCCATCCGCACATTTTCTTTTTGATCAAAAGCCTCCACGATCTGTATCCCATATCCTGTTAAGATCACAGTGACAAGGATCCATGCCAGCAGTTTTTTCCACATACACCAGACTCCAAAAAAGCATTTCATCAATCCTTATGTATATAATACGCAAAAAATGCTCATTTTTTGTGAAAAAAAAGCATACGAAACCAGATCAGATATCCAGTTTCATATGCATTTCCGCTTCCGCTTCCTGTTTGAATTCTTCTACCTGGACCGGACTTAACACGGGAAGTTCATCGATTGACTGAACGCCAAAACTCCTTAAGAATTCCTCCGTTGTGCCAAAAAGCAGCGGGCGTCCCGGCGCATCCAGCCTTCCAAGTTCACATACCAGATTGTACTCCACCAGCTTGTTTACCGCATGATCGCAGGAAACACCTCTGATCTTTTCAATTTCCGCCTTTGTAATCGGCTGCTTGTAGGCAATGATCGAAAGGGTTTCAAGCAGAACGTCGGTAAGCACATGCTTTTTCGGCTGCTTTGCGATTTTCACCAGATATTCATACATTTCGCCCTTCGTACACATCTGATAAGAACCGTCCAGTTCCATGATCTTAACGCCGACGCCATCATCCTCATAGCGCTGCATCAGATGTTCTATGATCTTTTTTGTCCGTTCTGTATCAAGTTCCAGTGTTTTTGCTATACGCTCTAATTCCACAGACTCTCCCATTGTAAACAGGATCGCCTCAACGATTGCCTCATATTTTTTTTCTTCCATACCAACCCTCTATTCCGGTGTGTAAAAATTCCACACAGATCCCATTTCATTTCTGCTGTCACACAGCTAGGCCGCAATTTTTGATTCAATTTTTATATCATCAAACGTGTATTCCTGGGAAACAACGATCTTTCCCATCTTCATCAGCTCTAATATTGCCAGAAATGTCACAACCACTTCCATTTTCCCGGACTGTGCTTCTAAAAGACTCCGAAACGAAAAATGTCCGTGATGCAGACTGTATTCTTCCACATATGTCATCTTATCAGAAAGTGACACTTCCTCTTTCTCGATTCTTCCAAACTTCGAACGGACCGGATCGATCTTATCCGCCTGTTTCTTTATGATGGACTGAAAAATATCATTCAGCCTCGCAAGTGTTACCCCGGACATCAGTTCATTCACATCAACCGGTTCTTCATATGCAAGAACTTCGGGCGGGATTGTCGGTGCTTTAAACCATACTTTTTCCGCATCAATCTGACGGTCCCTGAGTTCATATGCCATACATTTATACATTTTATATTCCAACAGCTGCTGCACAAGTTCCGCTCTCGGATCTTCTTCTTCATCATCCTCGCTTTCTTTTGCAGGGAGCAGCATTTTTGATTTGATATCAAGCAGTGTCGCCGCCATCACGAGAAATTCGCTCATCACATTTAAGTCCTGTCTGCGCATTTCGGCAATATATTCCATATACTGGTTTGTGATCTCCACGATTGGAATATCATATATATTGACTTTATTTTTTTCTAACAGATGTAAAAGCAGATCTAACGGCCCCTCAAACACCTGAAGTTTTACAGTTAATTCCATCTATGTCATACCCTCTCATTCCACAAATATTGATTTTACCGTGGATTCCCGCAAAATTCAAGATTTTTATGCATAATGTACATCCTTCGCATCTAAAATAAATTATAACAGAACCCTACGGAGGGCATATTCTTGAAATTCATGGTTTCCATTCTGCTCGGTCTCAATCTCCTTGTGCAGGGCACGGTACTTCCTGCATCTTCCTGTTTCATTCCGAATGTAACCATCCCCCTGTCTCCTGCTGCCCAGACAGATACTGCACCTGCTGCAGACTTAAATATCTCCGCACCAAGCGCCATTTTGATGGAGGCTTCCACCGGTGCCGTCGTCTACGAAAAAAATTCCCACGAGGCAAGGCATCCGGCAAGTGTCACCAAGATTATGACGCTGCTTCTGATTTTTGATGCACTCTCATCCAAACAGATTTCCTTAGATGACACGGTGACCGTCTCCGAATATGCAGCAAGCATGGGCGGTTCTCAGGTGTTTTTAGAACCGGGTGAAACCCAGACAGTCGAAACGATGATCAAATGTATCAGTGTTGCGAGCGCCAATGACGCCTGTGTTGCCATGGCAGAACATGTTGCCGGTTCCGAATCAGAATTTGTCCGCATGATGAACGAACGCGCAAAAGGACTCGGTATGAATGACACCAATTTCGTCAACTGCTGTGGTTTAGATGCCGACGGACATATGACCAGCGCCAATGACATTGCACTGATGTCGCGCGAACTGATCACAAAATACCCGAAAATCCATGATTACTGCACAATCTGGATGGAAAATATCACCCACACTACCGCAAAAGGTTCCTCGGAGTTCGGTCTGACGAACACCAATAAGCTGATCAAACATTACCAGTATGCCACCGGCTTAAAAACCGGATTTACCAACACTGCCATGTACTGTATTTCCGCAACCGCCAAAAAAGATGATATGGAACTGATCGCCGTCATCATGGGGGCTCCTGATATCAAGTCACGCTCTGCGGATGCCACGACTCTTTTGAATTATGGGTTTGGGAAATGCAGGATTTACTGTGACAGCCACGAAGATAAGTTAGACGATCTCCCGGTTAAAAAAGGCCTTGCAGATTCTGTAGGCATCATTTACCAAAGACCTTTTCAATACATGACAACAGACGGAAGTGATCTTACCGGCATTACCAAAAGCATCGAACTGCCGGAAAATGTGACAGCACCAGTAAAAAAAGGAAACACTGCCGGGAAGGCGGTCTATTCTCTAAATGGAACGCCGATCGGCAGTGTCAATATTGTATATGCGGATACAGTCGATGCTGCAGATTATAAAGATTATTTTTGCCGCACCCTGTTATATTTTGTTCCTTAAAAATACAGAGTCCGGTGTATCACTGATTTGATGTCATGAAACATTCTGTTATTACATATCACTGATCTGATGGTGCGGAACATTTGTTCTCATATTATAACAACGGTGCAAACAGACGCATCAGGCTCTGAACCATACGTACCGGAAGTCTTCGTCTGCGGCAGAATGAAACATCCATCTCCTCCGACTCTTCAAATGTCCTGAGGCAGTCTTCCTTTACCTGCATGACTGCCTTAGACCGGTACATAAATACACCACATTCAAAGTGTAAAAACAGACTCCGGTAGTCAAGGTTTACACTGCCGACCGTCGCGATCTCATCGTCACAGACAAAACATTTTGCATGGATAAATCCCGGTGTATACTGAAAAATCTTCACACCATTCTTTAAAAGCGGTTCATAATAAGACTGTGTTAAAAGATATACTGCCTTTTTATCCGGCACACCCGGTGTCACGATCCTTACATCCACACCGCTCTTTGCTGCATTTGAGAGACAGATCAGCATTTCGTGATCGATGATCAGATATGGTGTAAAAATATACACATAGTTTTTCGCACGGTTTATGATATTCAGATAAATATTTTCTCCGACGTTTTCATTATCGAGCGGACTGTCACCATACGGCTGTACAAAGCCATCGGAGGTAAATTCTTTCTCCCTGTAAACAGACGGCAGGAATCTGCTGTAATCTTCCGTGGAACGGTTAATATAATTCCACATTTCCAGAAACATTGCCGTAAGGCTCCAGACTGCCTCTCCCTCAATCCGCACTCCGGTATCCTTCCAGTATCCAAACCTTTTGACTTTATTGATATATTCATCGGCAAGATTGATACCGCCTGTAAATCCAATATACCCATCCACCACAAAAATTTTACGGTGATCGCGGTTGTTCATCACCACAGAGATCAGTGGTTTAAACGGATTGAATGTCACACAGGGAATCCCTCTCTCCTGCAGCTTTTTATAATATCCAAAAGAAATAGAATTGATGCTGCCGACATCATCATAGATAAAGCGCACATCCACTCCGGCCTTTGCCTTTTCCTCAAGAATATCAAGGATCGTATTGAACATATATCCTTCTTCAATGATAAAATACTCGAGAAATATAAAATGTTTTGCACCGCGCAGTGCCTCTAACATATCCGGGAACATTTCTTCCCCGCAGCTGTAATATTTTGTCTGCGTGTTCTGATATAATGGAAATCCCGCCCATTTATCAATATAAGATGACTGCAGATATGCTGACCGGCTTTCTTTTTCTAAGCCTTTCTCCACTGCGCTATCTCTCTGAAACAATGCTTCCACCTGACGGTTGACAGCATCCATTCTCTCTCTTGTATGTTTGGTCAGACCGGATCTTCCAAATAAGAAATATACCATAAGTCCAAAAATCGGCGACAATAAGATCAAAAACGTCCACGAGAGTTTATTCGCCGGATTTGTCCATTTATTGACGATTACAAGCACAACAATGATTGCTATCACACGCACAAGCAAATTGACATACGTAAACTTGTAACTGAGCTGCCACAATACGACACACAGCCATAACACCTGTAAAATGATTGCCATGGCAACCACAAAAAATCTTCCAAATATGAGATGTAATATTTTCTTCATATAAATCTCCATTCTCCCTGCACGCTTTTCAATGAAAGCAACGTTTTCATCTGCATCACAAGTTTGTGCCACAGTACAAACTTGTGCTTATTGTAATAATTTTCCTCTCAAAAGTCAACGCACGAGATGATCCACATGTATCATCCCCCATCCGATCCTGCCAAGCTGCGCACTTCTCGGATATGCTCTCTCATAAAGGCGCAGCTTCATTTCTGCCGGAGTAAATGATGGATACTTCTCAAATGCAAGGGCAAGCGCCCCTGAGACAACCGGTGCTGCCATGGAAGTTCCGCTTTTTACCTGATATCCGCTTTTATCCCTGCTGCAGCTTGTAATACCGGTTCCGGGTGCGAGGATTTCCGGCTTTACAATGCAGCATGCAGTCGGCCCCCTGCCGCTGTATCCGGTTTTTAAAACTTTTCTCCCACGGTCATAGGTATCATCATCACTGCTTCCGACCGTCAGTACTTTTCTTGAAATACCCGGAATCGTCACCGTATTTTCTTTTGGTCCGTTATTTCCTGCAGCGGCAACGACCATGATCCCTGCATCCCACAATTCATCGATCGCATATAAAAGCTTCCTCTGCTCCTCCACACCTGCGCCCGGTAACATTCCTACCGATATATTTAATATCTTAATATGATAACGTTCCCTGTTCTCTTTGACCCACATCACTGCATCAAGTACTTTTTTCGTATTTCCATTTCCATTTTCATCTAAAACCTTTAACATGATAATCCTGCATTTTGGTGCAACTCCACTGTATATCCGAACCTTATGTGCAGTATCTTTCAGATACTGCTCAGACATTTTTCCGTTTCCCGCAATAATCCCCGAAACATGGGTGCCGTGACCATTATCATCATACATTTCCTTTCTCCCATTACAAAAATCATGAAAATATATGATTCTGTCCTCAAAATCCGGATGTGCAACAATACCGGTATCCATCACTGCAACGGTAACATTCTGTCCGCTAAGTCCTGATCTGTATGCATAATCCGTGTGAATCATCTTCTTCACCCGATCCATAGTCTCTCCCATTCTGTCAAAGAACTTCCATATTATTATATGAAGAAATTTATTTTCTGCTAAAAATGATAAAAAAATGTTAAATTTTTCTGAATATTCAGAAGAATGTTTGACACTTGGCATGATTTTCCTTATAATAAATAATAGTTAATTAGTGAACTATTTTGGTTCGCTTTAAAATCAAAAAAGAAAGTAGTGTGATGCCATCTTGAACAAAAAACTCAAAGAAAAATTTGACGAATCCGTAAATGCAGTCCTGCCGATCACGGTGATCGTGCTCCTGCTTTCCATTTTTGTTGTTCCCATGGAAACCGGAACGATCGCCCTGTTCTTAGTCGGTGCATTTATGCTGATCATCGGCATGGCTTTTTTCCAGCTCGGTGCAGAAACTGCCATGACACCTCTCGGCGAAGGCGTTGGTTCTTCCATTATGAAAACAAGAAAGCTTCCTGTTTTAATCGGCGTATGCTTTCTGATGGGTATTATCATAACCCTCGCAGAACCCGATCTTCAGGTTCTTGCAAATCAGGTTCCTTCTATTCCGAACAATACCCTGATCTTTACGGTTGCACTTGGTGTCGGCGTATTCTTAGTGATCGCCGTACTCCGTATTCTCTTTCGGATCAGTCTTCCAGTTCTTTTGTGCATTTTTTATATTGCACTGTTTTTTCTTTCTTTCGCGGCTCCTGCTGATTTTATTGCAGTCGCATTTGACTCCGGCGGCGTGACGACAGGTCCCATGACAGTTCCCTTTATTATGGCGATCGGTGTTGGTCTCTCCGCAACCAGAAACGATAAAAACGGTTCGAGTGACAGTTTTGGTCTGATTTCTTTTTGCAGTGTAGGTCCTGTTTTAATGGTCCTTCTGCTTGGCATTTTTTATCATCCAACCGGTGCCGCATACAATGAGACAACAATCCCGGACGTAATCACGATGCAGGACGTGATCCGCGAATTTGTACATATGATACCGGATTATGCAAAAGAGGTTCTGCTGTCCATCCTTCCGGTAATTTTCGTATTTCTGATCTTCCAGCTTATTTCCAGACGTTATCACAAGCCGCAGGTGATCAAAATGATCATCGGTTTACTCTACACGATCATCGGTCTGATCCTTTTCTTAACCGGTGTAAACGTCGGATTTGCTCCTGTTGGAAGTCTTCTTGGAAGCAGTCTTGCCGGCCAGCCGTGGAAATGGATTTTAATCCCGATCGGTGCCTTGATCGGTTACTATATCGTAAAAGCAGAGCCTGCGGTCCAGGTATTAAACCGTCAGGTTGAGGACGTCACAAACGGCTCTATTTCCAGAGATACCATGAATTTAAGCCTGTCGATCGGTGTATCCGCCTCCGTTGCACTTGCATTGCTTCGTGTTCTTACCGGTTTAAACATTTACTGGCTTTTAATCCCGGGATACCTGATTGCACTGATTCTGACAAGATTTGTACCAAAAGTATTTGTCGGCATTGCCTTCGACTCCGGCGGTGTTGCGAGTGGTCCTATGACTTCCACTTTTCTGCTCCCGCTTGCCATGGGTGCATGTACCGCGATCGGAGGAAATGTAGTCACAGATGCTTTCGGAGTTGTTGCGATGGTTGCCATGGCACCACTTATTGCAGTTCAGGTCATGGGTGTCTCCTATAATATGAAATTAAAGAAAGCAAGTACCCCTGCCGCCGCCATCATTGGCATTGACGACAATGAAATTCTGGATTTTGAGGAGGATTTTTAACGATGCAGGAACAGAAAAAACGAGAAGCTTACCGCTGCCTTGTAATTATCACAGACTCCCATATCAGAGAGCAATTATGCGAATTTTTAGCAGATTCCCATATACCGGTCTACTATCAGATGCATGGGATCGGCACAGCCAGTTCAGAATGGTTAGAATTATGCGGTCTTGGAAGTATCCAGAAAAGTATCACACTCTGTTTTATTCCAAACGGACGCAAAAAAATTCTGCTCGCTGAAATGAATCAGGCATTGAGCCTTCATAAAAAAGGAACCGGTATTGCCGTCAGCATTCCCATGAACGGTATGCAGGGATTTCTATATAAACTTTTAAACGAGCACACCGCAGAATCAGACGGCGAAGAAGTTGAAAAGGAAGTGAAAAAGATGAGTGAACCAATTACACATGCTATGATACTTGTAACAATCAATCAGGGATACAGTGACGCTGTCATGAACACCGCGCGCGCTGCCGGTGCAACCGGAGGCACGATCTTAAAAGGTCTGCGCTGCAGTCCCGGAAAATCGGCTGTCATCTTCGGCATCACGATCCAGGAAGAACAGGAAATCGTCGCAATCGTTGTACCAAAAGATAAAAAAACAGAGATCATGCAGGCGATCAGCTCTGCTCATGGAATGGACTCTCCTGCCCATGGTGTTGCCTTTTCCCTGCCAGTGGACGGAATTATGGGATTGTAATGCCGATGAGGCCATTCTATTGTCAGGTATTACAAAAAAGAACTGCACGTTAATAACTATCATTAACATACAGTTCTTTTTTCAAATCCATATATCTTGTATATAGATTATTTATAATTTTTAAACTATTTGTTTTTTCTTATGCCTCTGCCGGAACATCCTTCATAGAGAAGCTGATGCGTCCCATCTTGTCTTTTCCAAGGCAGACAACT
>CDZS01033024.1_pt1 | contig 11898 bp, 9 predicted proteins | sample 557751 | NCBI WGS metagenome assembly CDZS01 (sample SAMEA3182113, study PRJEB8094) | gut metagenome | biome: human; feature: gut; material: Stool; isolation source: human stools | place: Canada | collected 2013-05-07 | reverse complement strand
TTTATCAATAAGTTGATAGAGATGTATAATCGTAATACAAATAACGATAAGAATGAGGTTGCTGAAAAGACAAGGGAGTTTATCAATGAACGTATTAAGATTATTGATGAAGAACTGGGAAGTACTGAAGATAAACTGGAAGTGTTTAAAAGAAATGCGGGCTTGACAGATATTAGTAGTGATGCTCAATTGGCTGTATCAGGAAATGCTGAATACGAAAGAAAACGTGTAGAAAATGGTACTCAGATAAATTTGGTTCGTGATCTTGCTAAATATATCAATAATCCGTCGAATGAGTATGAGGTATTGCCCGGTAATATAGGCTTGTCTGATGATGGATTAACCACTCAGATAGACCGTTACAATGAATTGATTATCGAACGCAAGCGTTTGCTTCGCACTTCTACGGAAAGTAATCCGATGATTGTAAATTTGGATACAAGCATCCGTGCCATGAAAGCGAATGTTCAGGCTGCTATTAATGGAACTTTGCAAGGCTTATTTATCGTAAAGGCTGATTTGGATCGTGAGTCCAGTCGTTTTTCCCGTCGTATCAGTGATGCTCCGGGACAGGAGCGCCAGTATGTAAGTATTGCACGTCAGCAGGAAATCAAGGCTGGGCTTTATCTGATGCTTTTGCAGAAACGTGAAGAGAATGCTATTACTTTAGCCGCTACTGCGAATAATGCGAAGATTATTGATGAGCCAGCAGCTGAAGGTGCTCCAGTTTCTCCTAAGCCTAGGATAATCTACTTAATTGCTTTAGTGGTAGGAGTGGGATTGCCTGTTAGTATTATTTTTTTAATTGGTTTGACTAAATTTAAAATAGAAGGGCGTGGTGATGTAGAGAAGTTAACAAGTCTGCCTATTGTAGGTGATGTACCGTTGACAGAAGAAGCAAATGGTTCTATTGCTGTGTTTGAGAATCAGAATACTTTAATGAGTGAAACTTTCCGTAATCTCCGTACTAATCTTCAGTTTATGCTTGAGAATGATCAGAAAGTGATTTTAGTGACTTCGACAGTTAGTGGTGAAGGTAAATCTTTTATTTCTTCCAATCTAGCAATAAGTCTTTCTTTATTAGGAAAGAAAGTAGTGATTGTGGGGCTTGACATTCGCAAGCCCGGTTTGAATAAAATTTTTAATATTCCGAGGAAAGAGCAGGGAATTACTCAATATCTGTCGAATCCGGACAAGAATCTGATGGATTTCGTTCAGCCTTCGGATGTTAGTAAGAATTTGTTTATTCTTCCAGGAGGAACTGTACCACCTAATCCAACAGAGTTATTAGCTCGTGATAGTTTGGATAAAGCGATTGAGGTATTGAAAAAGAACTTTGATTATATAATTTTGGATACTGCCCCGGTTGGTATGGTAACTGATACTTTGCTCGTAGGTCGTGTGGCTGATTTGTCAGTTTACGTATGTCGGGCAGACTATACTCGGAAAGCAGAGTTTACCTTGATTAATGAATTGGCTGATAGTAATAAGTTGCCTAATCTTTGTACTGTAATCAATGGTTTGGATCTTCAGAAGAAAAAGTACGGCTATTATTACGGTTACGGTAAGTATGGCAAATATTATGGCTATGGTAAGCGTTATGGCTATGGTTATGGCTATGGGGAGACACACCATGGTGGTAAGGGAGAAAGGACAGAAGAATAGACGAATGTGATTTTGGAGAAGACAAATGAATTATATAATATGAGAATTAAACAATTACGCATAAAAGGTAGAATCATAAGATTATTTAGGCTTATTGTAAATACAGGTTATATGCTTTTGCATAAAAGAGCAGATGAGATTGTACTTAATGTGTCTATGAATTTGTTGTGTAATAAAGTGTTTCATAGTAATATAGGTGATGACATAAACTATTATCTTATAAAAGAATTGAGTCATAAACGTATATTGAATTATTGGGATTTTTTCAATCTACGGGAGCAGCCTAATTTTATGGTTATAGGTTCGATAATAGGTTGGATGACAAATAAAGATAGTATCATTTGGGGGAGCGGAGTGCGGGAACCGGATAATCCTTTGCCAGCTATTCCTCGTAAGGTATTGGCTGTTAGGGGGCCGCTTACACGCAAATACTTGATCTCACAAGGGGTGGAGTGCCCGGAGATATATGGAGATCCCGCTTTATTGTTACCTAAGATTTACCCTCTTCCATTTGTAAATAAAAAATATCTAATAGGGGTGATTTTACATAAAAATGATCTAGGTAATTCTATTATAAAGGAATTTATTGAAAGAGAAAGAAACAAGGCGAGACAGATTGATATTAAACATTATAAGGATTGGAGGCAAGTGATAAAAGAGATCGTAGAATGTGAAATGATTATATCTAGCTCATTGCATGGTCTGATTCTGTCTGATGCGTATCATATTCCCAATATTTGGATTAAATTCTCTGATGAAACCTTTGATGGAAGTTTTAAATATTTGGATTATTTCGCTTCTGTGAAAAGGCCGATCGATAGACCACTAATCATACGATCACGTTTGGATTTATCGGATTTGCTTCAATATAAAGATAGTTATTCTCCTATTACTTTTGATGCTCAAAAATTGTTGTCTGTCTGTCCGTTTATAGATAAAAACAAAATTTTACCTTAATGTCAGGAAACGATAGAATCGCAAAGAATACAATATTCTTATATTTTAGAATGTTGTGTACAATAGTCGTATCATTATATACATCACGAATTATTCTCCAAACATTGGGTGTCAATGATTATGGTATTTATCAAACTGTGGGTGGAGTAGCAGGTTTATTAAGTTATATTATTAATGGTTCATTGGCATCCGGTTCATCGCGATTTATTACATTTGAAATGGGGAGGAGAGATAAGGGAAAGCTAAGTGATACTTTTTCCTCTTTATTGACTGTACATCTATTATTCGGCGTGGTCGTTGCTTTATTGGCAGAAACTATCGGATTATGGTTTTTATATAATAAATTAGTCATTCCCCCGGAACGATTTTCCGCTGCTGTATTTACATATCATTTATCTATATTAATGTCTATTGTCGGTATTACGCAGGTGCCATATACCGCTGTGATTATTGGACATGAGAAAATGAATATATATGCTTATACGAGCATTATTGAAGCTATATTGAAATTACTGCTTGTATATATACTCATGGTTTCCGATTGGGATAAATTAATGCTTTGCGCTTCATTGCTTTTTGTGGTTCAATGTGGTATTACTTTTTTTTATCGTTATTACTGTATTCGTCATTATGAGGAATCTCATTACCATTTCTCTTTTGACAAGTCTATTATAAAGAAAGTACTCGGCTTTTCATCGTGGAATTTGGTAGAAAACACTTCTATTTCATTAAATGCTCAAGGTACTACTATTCTTCTTAATATGTTTTTTAATTCGGGCATAGTGACAGGACGTTCAGTGGCCAATATTGTTTCTATGACAGCTAATTCATTTGTTAACAATTTCCGAACAGCAGCAAATCCGCAGATCGTTAAGAGGTTTTCGGCAAATGATTTTGATGGCAGTAAGCATTTATTGCTAATATCAACAAAATATTCATATTTTTTAATGTTGATATTAGCATTTCCAGTCTTTTTAGTTGCAAAGCAATTATTATATCTTTGGCTGGGACAAATACCTGATTATTCTGTTGTATTTCTGCAATTCGCAATTGTTACTACGCTTTTTGGAGTGTTTGACCAATCGTTTTACAGTGCGTTTACAGCAAAAGGTCAGATAAAGGAAACTACTATATGTTCCATTTGTGTCGGCTATTTATCCTTTCCTGTCATCTATGTTTTGTTCAAGTTAGGTTATTCTCCAGTTTCATTGTCCTGGGTCATGTTATTTTCATCTCTGATACTCGCTATTTTTATAAAGCCTTTCCTACTGGTGAAAATTATGGGATATACGTGGACAGATATTTTTGTTTTATTTAAATCTTGTATCATAGTAACTGTTGTTTCTGTGCCTATACCATTACTGTTATATATATTTAGAAATACATTGTTTCACACGCCATATTTGGATTTTTTTATCCTCTCAATAAGCGGCGTAGTTTGCGTAGCTTTGGCTGTTTGGTTTTTGGGTTTGGATGATGGCATACGTAAGAGAATACAAAACAATATTAAGATAAAGTTATTAAAAAGAAAATGATGAACTCGAGAATTGAACACATTGACTGTTTGAGAGGACTAGCCATTTTTTAACATTCTAATATGATACCTAAAATAATACATTATTGTTGGTTGAGTAACGACCCGATGCCTGCAGAGCTCAAACGTTGCATTAAAAGTTGGAAGAGAAAGCTTCCTGATTATAAAATAAAGAAATGGGATACACACAATTTTGATATTTATTCCATCCCTTTTGTAGCAGAAGCATGTAAGATGCGAAAATGGGCATTTGCTTGTGATTATATTCGTGTATATGTACTTTATACGGAAGGGGGAATATATATGGATTCAGATGTTTTTGTCAGGAATAGTTTAGACTTTTGTCTTGCTAACAGGGCATTTAGTGCGGTAGAGTGTTATCCGGACTTAGTGGAGAAAATTTATGCTGAAGGGTCGGTTGATGCGGAAGGTAACAAAAGAAAAGATATTCAATATATAGACGGAATTCAGATTCAGGCGGCTATTCTTGGTGCGGAAAAAGGACATCCTTTTATGAGGGATTGTATGAACTATTATCATGATAAGCATTTTATATTGCCGGATGGTTCATTGAATAATAAAATTATTTCTCCTTTTATTTTTGCAAATATTGCGATTGATTATGGTTTCAAATTTAAGGATGAAGAACAGGATTTGAAGAGTGGATTAAAAATTTATTCGTCAAGTTTGTTTGCAAGTAATATGGAGCTTATAACAGGGAAAGCCGTTGCAATACATTGCTGTGCCGGTAGTTGGCGTTGGATGCCTTCCTCATCAATGGCGTATGCTGTGCAGTATATGAAAGAAATAATCAAAAACATACTTTTCAGATTACATTTGAGAGGCGGCAAAACTAGAGGAACTTTGAAATAATTTGTATTTTTATTATGCGTATAGATTCACTTGATATTTTAAAAGGGATAGGTATTATCCTTGTGGTAGTTGGTCACATGATTGGGAATCAACTATATATCCGTCCATGGATATATGCATTTCACATGCCTCTTTTTTTCATGCTATCGGGATACTGCTTCAATATAGCGAAGCATCCTCAATTGTTACCGTTTGCTGTAAGTAGGGTTTGGACACTTCTCGTTCCTTGTGTTCTATATACGGTGGTTAGTCTTGTAGTTTCTCCGGAATATATTTGTGAAGGGAGATATTATGAACTGAAGACATTGCTTCCCGGCGCACTTTGGTTTCTTCCAATATTATTTATAGTAGAAGTTCTAGGGTATAACGTGGCTCGCTTTAAGGGGGGGGGTGGTAAAAATATTTGTCATATTGTTATGCGTGGTCTTAGCTGCTTGCTTTCGTTTTTGGGAATTCCCTTTAACATATAGGCTTATTCAAATTCCAATGTGTCTTTTGTTCTATCTAATAGGAAATTCATTGAGAAAATATGCTATTGTTGAAAGGTTTTTGATGAATAGCAATTGGATGTCTTTGTGGAAATATTGTTTGTTGGGTTTGTTGGGGTGTGTTTTGACTTATGTATATGTGAGAACTGATGCGTTAAAACATAGTCAGGAAATTTTGAACTATTTTGAGATAGGGATGGTTCTTGCTTGTTTCAGCGCTATTGTCGGTGTAGCTTCATTCTCGGTTTTTTCTCTCAAAAGAATGCCTAAATTAGGAAATGTATTGATATATATAGGTAGAAATACATTGATAATTATGTCTGTTCAGGGTATATTTATATCATTAGCTGATTATTTTTTGCGTCCATTGATACCGTCGTTTGCTATCGGTAAGTTAGTTCAGTTTATTTTTGTATTTTCCTGCTGTTTGATAATGATACCACTAATCAATAAATACATTCCTGTACTAGCCGGTAAAGGGATAAAACATCGTTCACTTTAATTAAATATGTTTCTTTCAGTTATTATTCCTGTATACAACGTAGAACCTTATTTGCATCGTTGTATTGATAGTGTCATAGCCCAAGATATGAGTGATGAAATAGAATTGCTGTTGGTGGATGATGGCAGCAAAGATGCATCGGGGGCAATATGTGATGAATATGCATCGAAGTATAGTTGGATTCATGCTTTTCATATTCCCAACGGAGGAGTAGGCAATGCGCGTAATTATGGTATTGAACATGTTCAAGGTGAATACTTTACTTTTATAGACTCGGATGATTTTATTGATCCCGGTTTCTATAAAGAGGTGTTAAGGTTGCATCGTCAAACTCCTTCAGACGTATATTTATTTGGTTATAAGGATTATCCTCTTAATAGTAGCGATGGGCATAGGTTGAAACAATGTCGTTGTGATGATACTGAATCATTGGCGCAATTGTATTTAGATATGAAGAAAAACTATCTGATGTTTTCGGTTATCAACAAAATTTTTAATTCTATTGAAAATCGGAAACATCGATTTTTGACAAATATTCACTATTTTGAGGATTGCCTCTTTGCTCTTGATTGTCTGGGTAAAGCAAAATCTGTAGGAGTGATTGAGCAGGCTCCTTATAATTATGTGCATCATCCGGGGGAACATTTAGGCGGAAAATATACTGCACCGGAGGTGGTGGTTGAAGTAGCTCGTGAATTGAAGAGGCGAAGTGACTTACTTCCTCAAAGTGATGAACTGACTCAATATACAATTCTTGAATACTATAATAACATGCTTCATGCGGTTGATAGCAGCCGTGGCATAAAGCAAAGATTACAATATATACGCATACTTTTGAGGGAAATCGAGACGTTTGGTTTCAAGACTGAATTCAAGAAGTATCTAGGCAGGAGAAAAATACTGATGCAGTTCTCGAGTCCTGTAGGTGTACTTATGATGTGCCTCTTACGTAATTTAATCCTAAAATTCAGATGATATGTATCAAAATTATAAAGTTGTAGTGAATACGGCTGCAGGTCGCCGCCGTTATATGCAATATTTGGTTCCTCCCATTTTGAATGCTGATATTGTGGATCGGTATGATATATGGGTTAATACTCGCAATATGGTGGATATTGAGTTCTTTAAAAAGCTTGCGCAGAAATATCCGAAAGTTAATTTGGTGTGGCAACCGGACGGAGTTGTTAATGGCATTGCGAGCATTAATGCATTTTATCGTGATTGCTGCGACAAAGATACTATTTACATGAAACTTGATGATGATGTGGTATGGTTTGAACCCGAACTGTTTGAGAAGATGGTGAAGTTTCGTGTGGATAACCCAGAGTATTTTTTAGTATCACCGCTCGTAATCAATAACGCTTTGTCTACTTATCTTTTACAGGTGCATAATAAAATCAAGTTGGATAAGTATTATATGAGTATCTGTGGGGAGAGAACTATCTGCTTTGATGGCTGGTTTGCGGCAGATTTGCACGATTGGTTCATGGAGAAATATCTTATTGCCGGTAAATATCAAGAGCTGTATGTTGGTAAGCATCCTATGGGGATGGCTCGTTTTTCAATCAACTGTGTTTTATGGTTTGGTAATGAAATGGCTGAATTTAAAGGTGAAGTGCCAGGAGATGATGAAGAGTTTTTGAGTTGTATCAAACCAACTCAATTAGGTAAGGCTAACTGTTTTAATGGCGATGCTCTGATTGCTCATTTCGCTTTTGGACCTCAACGAGAGGGGCTTGATAAGATGGATATTCTGAATCGATATGGTAAAATATTGCATGATTTGTGGAAGCAGGATGAATCAATGCGTGAGATAGACATTTCTGTACAACAAATGATTAAGAAAGTTGAAGCGCGTGAAGCTGAATTGAACAGCCTTCCATCACCATATAAATGTATACCTAAAGTAAAAGTGCCTTTCTTCATGCGTTTAGGAAAAAAACTGCCGGAAAGGGTGAGATGTGCAATCAGAGAACTACAACGTAAACAGCGATATAAATTCATAGAAAGATAAAAAATATCTGTGAAAAAATCAGAATAGAAAAAACTAACATATTATGAAACAATATGATTATTTGATAGTGGGTTCCGGACTTTTTGGATCCACCTTTGCCTGTATGGCTAAACGACAAGGTAAGAAATGTTTGGTCATTGATAAGCGTCCACAGCTGGGTGGCAATCTTTATTGTGAAAATATAGAAGGGATAAATGTTCACCAATATGGAGCGCATATCTTTCATACTTCAAACAAAGAAGTGTGGGATTTTGTCAACTCTATAGTGGAGTTTAACCGATATACCAATTCACCGGTGGCTAATTATAAAGGCAAACTTTATAATCTCCCCTTTAATATGAATACCTTCTACCAGATGTGGGGCGTGACAACCCCTCTCGAAGCTGAAGCTAAATTGGAAGAACAGCGGACGGAAGCAAAAGTTGCTCTTAATGGTCGTGAACCTGAAAATTTGGAAGAACAGGCGCAGCTTCTTATTGGAAAAGATATTTATGAAACACTCATCAAGGGATATACTGAAAAACAATGGGGACGACCTTGTACAGAATTGCCTGCTTTTATCATTCGTAGATTGCCGGTACGTATGGTATTCGATAATAACTATTTTAATGACAAATATCAAGGAATTCCAATTGGTGGGTATAATAAGCTGATTGAAGGCCTATTGGATGGTGTGGAGTGTCGTCTAAATTGTGATTTTGGGGAGAACCGTGAAGAACTGACAGCTCTTGCCGATAAGATTGTTTATACAGGTGCAATAGATGAGTTCTATGGTTATCGTTTGGGGCGTTTGCAATATCGCACCGTATCTTTTGAAACAGAGATCTATGATACTGCTAACTATCAAGGTAATGCTGTAGTGAATTATACTGACCGAGGAGTACCCTATACTCGTATCATTGAGCATAAACATCTTGAGATGTTCGGTCAGCAACTTTTTGATTGTCCGAAAACTGTAGTTAGCAAAGAGTATTCTGCAGAATGGAAACCCGGTATGGAGCCCTATTATCCGGTAAATGATACTCTGAATAATGATTTAGCCGATAAATATCGTGCGTTGGCAGCTCATGAAAAAGATATCATCTTTGGAGGTCGATTGGCTGAATATAAATATTATGATATGGCTCCTATTGTGAAAAGGGCTTTTGAAGTAGTTAGATCACAAGGTTTATAAAAATGAAGAAATACATACTTATTATTAAAACTATAGCAAATGATAAACTTAGTAAATCTTTAATAGGTGGTGGAGCAAGTGTTAAGGCTCCTCAAGATATACATAAAATTGCTTTACAAAATGGTTATGAAGAATATCCTATCATTTTGAGAGGGTATAAGAATAAGCTACTTTTTATTGTTGTTTTATTCCTAAAAATGATTCGTCTTGCTATCAATTTACCTAATGGTGCAACATTGTTGATTCAGTATCCAAGCTTAAATCCTAAAATGCTTTATTTTATTTTTCCTTTCTTGAAAAAAAAATATCTGATAACATTGTTGCATGATATTAATTCTGTAAGAGAAAAAGGGGAGCTATCGGGCTTTGAGAATAAGGTTTTGTCAAATTTTGATGAAATAATTGTGCATACACCTGAAATGCAAACTTATTTTGAGCAGCGATTGAGACCGGGCATTAAATATCATTATTTAGGTTGTTTCCCTTATATTGCAGTCCCAGATAAAGAAGCACGTCAGTTAAGTAAGCAGGTTTGTTTCGCAGGTAATATAGATAAGAGCGTGTTTTTTAGTGATTTTGTTTTTGAGAATAAAGATTTAGATCTTATAGTATATGGTTCTTGTTCCTCAAATAATGCTATGAAGAATAAATATGAGTATAAAGGAGTTTTTAAGCCTGATATGATTGGTCACTTAGAAGGGAGTTGGGGACTTGTTTGGGACGGAGATTCCACAGAAACCTGCTCTGGTACATGGGGGAGTTATCTTAAAATTATTGCACCTCATAAATTTTCGTTATATGTGTTAGCTGGATTACCATTAATAGTATGGAAGGATTCGGCGATGGCGAAATTGGTAGAGATGAAGAATCTTGGTATTACCGTGACATCGCTTTCAGAGATTTCTGCTAGAATTTCTGCTGTTTCAGATAATGATTATAAAGAATATTGTGCTAATATTCTAAAATTCCAGCCAGTTCTATTGAAGGGTGAAAATGTGTGTTTGTAGAACATTGGGTATTATAGCCATATAGGAGTGCATAATTTCTAGTAAATTTTATTATTATATGTTGGGTCTTAGCTTGGTAATAATTAATCGTGATATTAAGGAATATTGTTTTCCTTCCTTAATGGCTTTTTTTCTTATTTGTTCAAATTCAATTATTTTTCCTGGTATATATACATTACTCATTGCATTTGGGTATGTGGCATTTTACAAAATTAGATATGGAACCTTTACCATTAAATATTCAAAACTAAATATCTTACTTCTTTTAGCCTGCTATATTTCTGTATTTTCAAATTTATATATCGATTATCGCATTCTTATGTTTACTGGGATGATGCTTATTTGTGCACCATTTTATGTATCTAAAAAAGTCTTCTTATTTGAACGCAAAATTTTATCTGTAATTTTATTATTTTTTCCTGTTGTATCAATGATAGCTATGTATTGCTATCTAAAAGGCATAAATGCCTTTGCACAGGAGGGGGTACATATTGACCTCTCTTTTTCGGCTATTTATTATCATCCTATGTGGTTAGCTCCTATTGCAGGATTAGCTAATGTTATTTTGTTGTGGTGTCTATTTCAGTTACAAAATAAATGTTTCAGATGTATTGTGTTGTCTATTTTGTTACTGTCTATTTATGTCACTGTTGTTGCTGCCTCTCGTACTGCTCTTTTTGCATCCGTGATAACCATGGTGTTATACATTGTATACAATGCAAGAAATGTAAAAAAAATAATATTGTATTTGTTAGTTATAGGATTTCTTGCAACAATATCGATTCCTGTATATCTTGAGCATTCAACTCAAATACAAAATAAGTTTGAAGGGGGAAAAGGTGAAAAATATGGTTCTCGCTCTGCCCATTTTGGAGAGGGGTTTGATAAATTAAATGAATCTCCTCTTATTGGAAGTGGATTTGCAACGGCTTGGTATAGAGGCGTACTTCATAAAGGTCGATTGGAGAGTGGTAGCGGATGGTTGTCTATATTATTTCAATTAGGTGCCTTAGGTGCAATAATAATGTTATTCATTCTAAAGAAAGTAACTCGAGTTTTTAAATATATTAGACATGATCGAAGGTTACAATTGTTTGTTATTTCTTTACTTTTTCTGTGTTTGCATTCTTGTTTTGAGGGGTATTTATTAACTGTCGGTTATTATATAGGTTTTGTATTTTGGCTTCTAATTTCTCATATAATATGTTATCCGGATATGGTGAAGAAGTACAAATTAAATTTTGAATCATGAAAATGTTTTCTTTGGATACTTTTGTTTATAGTGTATTGTTCTTTTGTATTGATTGTGACGGGCTTGAATCTGTTTATAATATTTGATGTCATTCTGTCTTCATTCAGTTGATGTTCATGTGTTAATAGCTTATTTGTTATGATCTTTTTTATTTGCAAAATCTTGTTTTGAAATGAACTTATTTTTTTTCCAAAATTGTATTAGTCCGCATCAGATACCTTTTATCGAAGAACTGTCAGTTTTTACAGATGTTGATAGGGTAGTGGTGATAGCTCCTCGTGTGGATTACGATGATCGAAAGCTGATGGGATGGAAGACATCAAAATTGCTTGAGACAAAAGGTATAGAGTTTTTGATTACTCCTACTATGAAAGTAGTGCAAAGACTATATGAGGAATGCAAAGGTATTGAAACGTTTTGTTTTTTTTCTGG
>CDZS01008575.1_pt1 | contig 11962 bp, 10 predicted proteins | sample 557751 | NCBI WGS metagenome assembly CDZS01 (sample SAMEA3182113, study PRJEB8094) | gut metagenome | biome: human; feature: gut; material: Stool; isolation source: human stools | place: Canada | collected 2013-05-07 | reverse complement strand
TTCTAATTCTTATTATTTTGTGGCAATTTAAAACTGCCTATACTTTGCCTAAACCCATTTATTGAAAATGCTTGTACAATAACCTTCGTCTGATGATTTAGCTCTTAATCTAAAGACGATAATTTTGAAAAAGTTATTGCCCCGATTGCTAATATCGTGAACTCCCGTTAGTGAGTTGTTTCGAAACTCGGTATTGCAGTCGGGGCAATTCTTTTATAATTCTGCCCCGAAGTTTGAAAAGTCCGTCTTCAACTTATTTGAACTTCATCAGAGAAGGGAGTGAACAACCCTTCTCTTTTCTTATGTTAAAGACCATTGAGTAACTAAGCGGTTATTCTTGCTACTCCAAATTCGTGCGTAGCCACCCGCTTCATCAAGATGAAAATCTGGCAGATCATCTCTACTGCCCTTCAAGACAATTTCTCCGCCCTCACCATTGTATCTGTTAACGACAATTAACTGAGTTTGCGTCTCGCCATTTAAGTACGTGGTGCCGTTAATCGTGAAGTTGGAATTTACTCTACCCGCTCCGTTTATCCAAGTTGTTCCGTTTACTGATAAATCTTTTTGGGCGACAGTCGGGCCATTAAACCAAGCTGTTCCAACAACTGATAAATCATCGGAAATTGAAACTTGTTTAAACGAAACTACCCCCCCCCACTTCAGCTTTCTTTTCGAGTGAGGTTTTGATTAAGTCGATACAGTCTTTTAAAGTCTTTGTCATTTACCAAAAATTCATTATGCTGTTCGTTTCCAACAGTAAGTAACTACATAGGGCGGAAGGTTGTTATGAGGTTGGTCATTGCCGAAACTCCAAACATAGCCCCATTGGGTGGTTGATCCTTCAACCGTTGATGGAGCTGGTTGTAAACTCAAACCGCTTCTTGAGGTTTCTTTCACTATGCCTGTTCGGTAATTTCCGTGATAAGAAGGCACAGCCATAAACAACTCGCCTTGGGTCTTGGGCAATTCCGCTTGAGTTAATTTATGAGTCGCTTCGCCGCCCGTTTGTCCTTGTTGATAGGTGTCTCCTGCGGTTAAGATGAACCTATCTTTTATTTGTACCCATGTCCCGCCGAAAATTTCACTTGGGGGGGGGTAGATACATCAGAAAAGTAGTAACTGCCCACTGGATGGGCTTCTAACTTTGCTTTCTGAATCGCTTTTTCTAATAGTTGTTCTAAATTCATTTACGCTGTTCTTCGCCAAATGTATGCGCTTCTGTAAGGCTGTAGGTTATTGTGAGGTTGAGAACTACCTGCTGAAGAAGTTGAGCCCGTCCATGCTCTTGAGGCCTCAAAACCTACTCGATAATCCCAACCAGTATTTGTAGTTCCCTCTCTTCTTGTTTCGCCACCACCTGCATAGTAAAAAGCTCCATAAGGTTCTTCTTTTCCGCCACAATCGAATGTCGGGAAGTTGCCTGTGATTTGCATCGTGCCTCTGTCGTGGGTGTGAGCTGGCATTTCCGAACCACTGAGAGTATGCGTTGCTTCCCCGCCCTCACTTCCTACTGGATAAGTTGAGTTTGCTCCGAGTAAAACTCTACCTTCGAGTTTAACCCAAGTGCTTACCCCCCCCCAGTCCAAGAATTTCAGCAGGATTTCTATCTTCTTCGGTAATAAAGTAACTACCTACAGGGTGCGCTTTCAACACTGCAACCTGACCTGCTTTTTCAATTAACTCTTTGATCGTTGCCATTTAGCTACCTGCTTCCGTTTCTGTTTCGGTTTCGGCACCAGTTTCTTCGCCTAAAGCAGATTCAAGACTTGCGTAAGCCTCGTCAATCTGAGTCTGGAAGTCGTTCTTAGTCAAGTAAGTAGAAGTTGCTTCTGTCTTCTTCACATAGTTAGCTTCAACATCTGCTTTAAAAGCCTCGAACGCTGTTTTTAGTGCTTGAAATTCACTTTCATCAGCTTTCGTTTGTAGAACAACCTCATTAACTTCATCAAACGCTTCTACAATCGCTTCACCGAGTTCGATGATGTCGTTATCAAGACTTTCAAGAATATCGACCCAAACGCCCTTTCTGCGCTGAAAAAGCCGTTGTAAGTCTGATCTAAAGCAAAGCATTCCCTCTTTGAGATTGTCTTCGGGAAACGCAATACCCGCCGAACAGGTAATACTTGCTTCATCATTGTGCAAAATTAACGGCAACGAGTCTTTTAACGGTGTCGTTAATTGAATTTCTTTATAACCTTGTGCCGCCATTTTCTACCTGTACTTTCTTGGGTCTGCCCCGTTTTATGTAGGTGTTAGCCCACTTAACTTTTGCCCAAACGCCCTCATGGTTTTCAGAGTAGTAATAAGTAGAAGAGCCGTTAATTGAGCCGTTCTGAAGATATTTTTCCCATGCTTCAATCTTGTAAAACTCAATGGGAGACAATTCGCTTAAAAGTTTTAATTCTTTCTTATTAGCGAAAATGCAGGGCGTACATCCGACACGAGAAAAGCCCATTGCATATAATGGATTAGCTTCAATTCCGCTGTCCTTAATCTTCTTAAATACGTCCTCGACGCTCCAATTTAAAATCGGCCTTACGTCCCAAGCCTGAGCGCCTGTTTTTTTATCTTCAATTCTCAACTCTCTTTCAGGATACTTTGCACGCTTTGTAGATTCATCTGCTCTAACACCTGTCCAAACCTCAACAGATTCTCCCTTTTCAAGAAACTGAGCAATAAAATCGTTTGCGGGTTTTTGCTTTAATTCTTTTGTACAAAATCTGCTTGTAAAGCCAGGAAATCTACCGTTGACTAAACAAAGGTCTAAAAATGCGCTACCTGTCGGTCTAATGTGCTTTGCAATCTCGGGATAATCTTTGAGTCTTTCAGCCTTTCTTTTTAATTTTTCAGTGCTGTCTAATTTCAATCTTACGATTTTTGAAAAACCTTTTGATTGAAAATATTCATCAAGATAATCTAAATACTCATAAGTCTTGTGATGTTCGTTACCCGTATCGCAAAAAATAAAGATTACATCTTCGGGTTTGTTTCGCTCCATTGCAAGCAGAGCAACGGCTGTGCTATCCTTCCCGCCAGATACCGATATTATTTTTCTCATTTAGTATCCTGCCGCCGTCCAAGTGAACGTGCCTGTTGTTTTATTTCCTTCAACGTCGTAGAGCATCACGGTAAAGCCAGTTGTGCTGACATTACTTACAATCGGACGAATGGCTTCTAAAGCATTTCCGCCTCTCATAGTGACAGTCACTTCAGGAGCAACACTAAATTCTCTTGAGAAGTGAACTGTTGCGCCGTAATTCTTATCCGTAACGCTTGTAGAGCCTCGGTCGTAAACGTCGTCAACATCAATAGCCACATCAATTTGCTCAACTAATGCTCGATCTGCTGTAGTTGCTTCTAACGCCAGTCTGAAGAGCGCTTTCTGATATTCGTAGTCACCAGTGATGAATTCCCTAAATGTCGTATATCCGACATGACGACCGCCGTTGCGCATGAACTTATCAAGACTTTCTTTCGTCCAAATCCCTTCTTGAAAGAACAAATCGGAAATAACACCTCGGGCTACTTCCTTAATCGCATCATAGAAATTGAGTGTCTGTGACTTATAGACATCAATGTCTTTTTCGATCTTTGTCTCTGCAACCGTGTAGTTCTCTGAGTAATTTCTAATCCAAGCAATCTGTCGATCACATTGATCGAGCAGTTGCAGTGCCTCAAAGACCATGTGCTCCGCATCTTTTGCCAAATGTTCAGCAAAAAAGATTTTATCTTCGACATTTTTATTTATGTCTTTCTCAGTTTTCGTCTCTTCAACGACAAAAAGCTCCTCAAACTCTTTTACTAGAACTAAAAGAGTATTCAGAGTGTATTCAAACTCGATTGCTTCGCTAAACGGAACATGAATTTGTGCTGATTTGGCTTCTAAGAAAGTCAGCAGTTCTTTGAGATTGCTTTCAATGTCAAAACGAAACGTTTTGCTTACCGCAAGGGCTTCATCTATTGATGCAGTGTAGTTTGTGGGATGATGCCAGAGCCAGTCTCGCTGATCATCCCAAGTCCCTAAGCCCGAATTTTCGCTAATCCATGTTCTGTATCTTGTCGAAGCAGGAGATACAACAATGGTTGTCATTAGCTAGACGGCTGAGACATTGTGAAAGTAAATGTCATCTTAAGGGTATCGTCATCGCCCTTATTGATAACTGGGAACACAACTCGGTCAATCAAAATGCCGTCAGTTTCCGCATTCTGCACACTTGCTTCGGTCAATGCGCCTGTGGCTTCGCCCTTGTTGAATGTCGTCTCAAAAGTAAATGTCTTTGTGCCAGCGGTATGAGCGTATGTGGCTGCTTTTGCCATTAACTGAGTTTGAAGAGCTGTCTGATCAACAGAAACGGCAGTAGTGTTTGTACCTACAGCGATGTAGCTCATAACAGCAGGACGGGCAGAAGCGTTACCAATAGCGTCGGCAATGAAGTCAAAACCGACATCAAGAATGGCATTGTGTTTATGAACAACTTCGTAGGAACCGTCTGCTTTGTGAAGTTCGGCTGTGAGAGAGCCTACTAATTTGAAGGTGTCAGATTTAATCATTTTTGTTATTATTCTTTAACTCGAAAAGTCTAGCAAAATTTAACTAATTTGTCAATAGGTTAATTAAGAATTCCCCACTGACAATAGTTTTATTTGACCCTGTGGAAATGCGGGTGTCGTTTTGAACTCAACCTGCTTGCCAAGAATGCCGTAACCAAAGCCGCGAGTGACGTTTGTTTGATAGAACGCAATACAGAAGTAATCATCTGCAAGAAACTCAGTTTCAAAAGAGATGTCTTTACCGTCACTGCAAGCAAGATTCAGCGTCTTTTCTTCCGTGTTGTAGTAAATCTTGTACCAGCCAGTGCCGTCTTGAGTCTGCATTATCAGAATCTCGGCACACTTATTTCGCCCCTGATCTTTGGCCTTAAACCAAAAACTGAATTTAAAGTGCTCTGGCATATCAACTAACTGCCACTTAGCGCTTGTGATCAAATTCATGGTCATTCCAAGAGCATATCGGGCAGGTTCATAATGCGCTTGCGCTGATACCGCTTGCTTACCTGACAATGTGTCGGTTGTATTTTCGAGAGAAATTCCCTCAATGTCCGAAGAGCCTAAACCGTACTCAAGAGCAATCTGCTTATAAGCAACGATACCGTCTTGGTCTCCTTCTAAATTCCAAGCTCGCTCTGCGCCAGGAGCCTCAAAGTCGCACGTTAAATCTTCCCAAGTGGTTGTATCTTCACCTGTGCAAGCAATCGTTGTGACAGAGGTTGAGAAGGAGTTATGCGCATAATGCTTCTTGAAGAGATCAACAGGGATGATGTACTCCGAACGCTTTCTATCATCATCCATGACAAGATCGTCACCTCGATCAGACATATACACTCGGTGGTTAGAGAAGCCTAAACCACGTTCGTGCATTTCGATGATGATGTTCTTGTCTTTGTCGTTGGTTACACCGATTTCATACCAGTCAGCAGACTCAGAATAAATTCCCGGCATACAGACTGCTTTAATCCAGAATTTTCTTCTTGTCTGTGCTCCAACCGGAATAGTCGCATGATTAAGTTTTGACTGACAAACAAGCGTAGAAGCTGTCCAGTTAATACCTTCTCGGATTTCATAGAAAGTAATATCTGTTTCTGGGTTGCTATCCCACTTCAGCTCAAGACGCTCATTAGAACGCACGACTTGGAAGTTCTCAGGTGTAATCGGAGCATGAAGATCAAGTCTTGTCGTTGTGACATGCTTAGAGAGACTACCGTCAGAGTTAATCGCTCGAATATGGTAGTAATAAATGCCCGCTTTATCTTGATAGTGAACAAACGAGTTACCCGCGAAGTTCGTAATAATTGCTTCGCCAGCATCCCAAGAATCACCGATTCTGATTTCATAACCGAGCGCACCTTCAACAGGCGTCCAGTCAAGCTGTAGGTAAGTCGAGCGCTTAGTAATTGTGAAGTCTTGAATATCGTCGGGAGACGGCAAAGAATCTTCAGCGTCGTAGTAAGTCTCAAGCTCAGTAGAAAGCGTACCAAGCACGCCCTTGGCATAAATCTTAATGTGATAAAGGCCGTTCTGAGCGTTAGAGATCGTGTAGTACGGAGAGTTAACTTCTACCGTAGTCCATTCGTCTCCGTTACCGTCTTTGTCTTCGGTTCGATATTCGACAACCCAAGAAGCATTGTTCTTACCAGCCGTCCAAGAAAGCTCAAGATTGCCCGTTCTAATGCCTGTAGCTGACTTAGATATGGAAACCGAGATATTGAGGTTATTGGGTTTGCCAACATCATACGGGTCAATTTCAGAGGTATTGGGAAGTTGGATTTCCCAACCCTTCTCTATCAGATCGTACTTGCCTTTGTTGTAGCTAATACAATCAATATTGAAAGTGCCCTTGTCTTCGCCCTGAGCGATGTTTACGACACGAGCAATCTGAGGTACGAGATTTTCTTCTTCGATAATCCAAATTGCATAGTCAACGGGAAGTTCAGGCAGAGGTTCATCCCAAAAAACTTCAGCTCTTGGCTCGTCATCAGAGATTTTCAGTGTTCTCGTGACGAATGTGTTGTCAGGCATCCGAATTGAAATTTTCGGATTGGCTTCACTCTTTAACTGCGTTACTGCGTCAAGAACGGCTGAAGTAGTTGTGCAAGACTTTAAGCGTCCGCCAAGTCTTCTGCCTGCATGATAGGGATCGTGAATCTTGATAATGTCGCCTGGAAGCACTAAAGCGGCATCCAAACCGACAGTAAACGAGATCATGTCGGATTCATACTGCTCAGTGTAAAGAATCCACTTACCAGCACGAATAGCTTGAGCACGAGAAGTACAGCCGAAAAGTGTTAACTCAGACTGTCTAACGCCCCATTTTTCAATAAGCTCTCGGTCTTCAACGTACTCTACAACCTGCTTGTAGTTCTGATCAGGGTCGTTCCAAGTAATTAAAGCGACTGAATGATGCTCGTTTCTTGAAGAACCTGCATAACGGAACTCTCCGTTGACAACATTGGCTTGAGTAAAAAGAACCGACGGCTCAGTGGGCTTGTCGCAAGTGAAGTTTGCCTGACCCATTGCCCAATAGGTCATACCTCTGAAGACAGAGGTAATGGAGTTAATTAACTCATAGGCTTCAGAACGCTCGGTAACCTGAGTGTTAATTGAGAACCGTTTTTCTTTCTTACCTAAGCCGTCATCAACTAATTCGTCGCAATAACGACCAATTTCATAGAGCTTGGATTTATTGATCTGCTCAGGCTTAATGAATTCTCCCAAACCCCAACGAGTATTGGTCAGCAAACCATAGAGAATCCAAGCGGGATTGTCGGTAACTTCCATTTTGAAGGTGCCGTCCCAAATTCCGTTATAAGTGTTGGTCTTCTTGTCATAGTTGCTCGGCACTTGAAGAATCAAGCCGTCAACAATGTAAGAACGTGTCGGAATAGAAGAAAGATTCTCAGCAGTTGCAGAGATACCGATAATGGCCGAGTTCGGATAATTGAGCTTTGTTTCTGAAATCAGAAACATCGTTGTAAAACTCAACGCCGCCACATAGTCATCATCCGCTTCGGGAGATAACTTAGTCAGTCTGATTAACCAACGTTCTGGCGCTTTGCCCTTAGAATCCCGCTGAGGAAGGTTAAACGTGTAGCTTCTTTGATACTGAGAAGAAGTTTTGCCCTCAACCTTTTGCGTGCCGTAATCAACAAAGTCATCATTGTTGATGGCGATTTCAAATTTAAACTCAATCGAGGTTTTCTTTAGCCCGTTATCAACTCGATAAAGGTAAGGAATAGAAACCGCACAACGAACTTTGTCAGCGACGATTTCGGTAATTGAGCGAACAACGGGATAGCCGTTTTTAACTTCAGCACCGACTTCGATAGGGATAACCGTGTTTTCATATCCCTGCATCATGTCCTGATAGGGCGTGCCCCTAGCTTCTTTTACATAGACGTTATCGTAGTTAAAAGAGCCTGTTTGGTTCTGAAGAGGAACGTCATCAAAGTAAATGGATTTTGCGCCATCAACAAGACCTCCGATCTGACCTTCGGAGATTAAGTCCAAGACCTGAAGAGAAGCAATCGAGAAAAGAGTGTTTTTGTCGTTAGACTGTTTGTTACCTTTACTACCGCCACCAGCACCAGCTACATAATTTTTCATTTTCTGTCTTTAACCACTTCAACAATTCCAGGCTTGCCTGTTGGGGTAACGCTTTGATCTGAAACGTTAATAGAAGAGCTGATAACGGCTGAACCGACCTTACAACGACCAAAAACTAAAGGAACTGGAACGCCCTGTCGAGTTGTGTTTTGAGCGCCGTTGAAGTAGTAGGAGGTTCCAGAATCGTCATTGTCGTCTTTTCTTGTTCTCCCCATAATTACTGTAATAATGGTACTGACCAACATACCCGCGCCCGAAACGATCAAGGAGGCGCCCCACGCTTGTCCAAAACAGCAAGCAATAGCGCCCACAACAATCATTACGGCTCCGACAATCGCTCCCATCCATTTACCCGCGCCATAAACCGTCGGTACAAAATGAATTTCTGAAGGTTCGCATTTCATAAGCATCGTCTTTTCGTCCAATGCTTCAACTCTTCCATCTGCGTATTTGCAGATAATCATGCACTTTTCATAGCGCTTCAGATTGTCTCTAATCCATTGTCCAAATCTTGGAATATTTGCTTGAATGAGTTGTAATGCTTCGGCAGGAGTATGAATATCTAACGTCCACTCTCTGCCGAAGTTTCGACCCATCGCTCCCTCAAGATAGATTTTCGTTAACATCTTTGTGTCTCCAATGAGAAAGCGTGTGCATTTGCCAGTAAGAACCGCCGTAGATGTCAGTGTTGGACAAACGACTGTTGATGTGATGAAGAATCTTGTCGTCTCCGACATAGATTGCTACATGATCAGCGCCATTCGTGCCCATCTGAATCAAGAAAATGTCGCCTTTCTTCGGCGTGCCGTTGATCTTCTGAAAACCGATCTCAGAGGCTTTGCGCTCAAAGTAGCCCTCTTCATTCATCCAAGGGTCTTCGTCCCGTTCCCATTCACCTAAGTCGATGTCGTATTCTTGCTTGTAGTAGTCTCTGAGGAGGGTATAGCAGTCAAACGTGCCATAGCAGTAATTTCTTCCGACCAAAGGCTGTACAAAACCAGAAGGTACAAGAGCTTCAATGTTCTCACCAAAATAGATTTCACCTTTTTCATTCTTATGCACCTCTCCGATAAACCAAGTCATCTCGGTGTTTTCGCATCCTTGTTTATCTGCGTCGCTCGGTTTTGCGTCGGTGTTGCAGTGCGTGTGCCACGCTCCGATGATTTCTCCCTTGCAAAGCACTTCAGCGTATTCTGAGGCAGAGATTAAGAAGTTATGCTCAGGTTCGCTAGAGATGTTTTTGCATTCGACTGGAACGCCTTTCTTACCTCTTTTGTAGATCAAACCGCAAGATTCTTTGGGAAAGTTTCTAATTCCCGCTTCTTTCATCAAATTAAAAAGTTCTTTAGTTATTTTCATTTAGCTTCTCGTTGCTCCAGGAAATCCGCCGAAGGGCAGAATGCACCCTTGACCGCCGTAGGAATACCAACGCACTTCACACGCTTTTAAAGTCTTAGGACACGTATCTTCTTTTGCGTTAGTTGTAAGTTTGTTGTTCTTGTCGTAAAAGGCACCCTGATAATTACAGTTGCCGTCTCTGTAACGCCACTGACAAGAGTTTTGAATAATTTGTCTTCTCGGAAGTTTCACGCCTTGAAGGTCATAAGCGCTGGCTAATTCCCATTCAATCAAATACCGAGTTTCGGTTGTCTTTTTGTCAACAAACCAAATGTCAGCGGGGAACTCTTGAGTAGGGTCTGCCGAATCATTCCCGTTTGGGAAGTTATCAGCGTCAAGGTATTTGGCGAATGTTCTTTTTCTGACAAGTTTTGCGCCAATTAAGTCATCACATTCTCTAAGCAAGGCAGAAAAAATGCCGTTGACGTTAGCAACTCTGAGCTTTGGCTTCGGGAGACTGCCTTGCGTGTTGATGTCAAAACCTTCTGTTTCGATGGGTAGGGCAATATACTCTTTCCCCTTCCACTTCAAATTCGTACTAAAGCCCGAAGTGCCACAATGAAAACGAAACGGCTCTTCGGTATCTTTAGCATTTGGCAATGTCAGCTCATACATCTCAATTAAAGCTGTTGGGGCTAAGTTTTGTTGTTCTGTTTGAATCGTCATTATTCAAATACCTGTTCAAATTTTGCAGATAGCTCAAACACGCCGAAACTTGTTTGTTTGCCAGTCCAAGACCTACAAACAAAATGAAGCGTCTCCCCTTCAGGCGTCTTCCATTCAAAAGTCTCAGAGGCGCCTCGCTCTCTCAGAAACTTCTTGATGGCGGTATGTTTTTCTAAGTTTGTTGTAAAAGTTACAGACCAGTTTCGAGGAGTTGTGTTGATTAAGTAACCCACACGAGCCTCGTAGCCGTCACCGAATTTGGTGACATTTACGAATGGTTGCTCCTCACAAGTAGCCCCTAAGTCTGGACTCCAAGTAAATTTCGGATATTCCATTTATGCTCCTGCAAGCAGTCCGCCAGGACGTGACTGCGTAACAATTTCTTGTCGAACAAGCATCTTGATTCTGTTAGCAAGTTTTGCCATGTCAGAAGAATCTTTGCCCGCCGAAGTAGCGTCGGAAGATTGAGTTTCGGTAGAAGTATTGTTTGTGTTGCTCACATTGATAACAATGCTGATATTGTTTCCGCCAACAGAATCCCCTGTTCCATTACCTCTGAAAGAAACAGGGATTGAACGGCCGTCGGGCAAAGGAACATAGGCTTCGGGCATTGAACCTTCGCCAAACACTGCAAGTTGAGGAGAGTTCGCAATACCGCCACTGGCATACTTACGAAGATCAAGCTCTCCGTTCGACGACATTACTCCGCCCTTTGCGAATCTTGTCCAAGCAGAGCCACTAAGAGCTTTCTTCCCTGCTTCAGCAAAATAATTAGCATTGCTTGCGGCAGAAGGGTCATAACCCATTCCTTTTAAACCAAATTCCCCGCTTGGCGCTCCCATCGCGCTCCCGACAGCACCAGCTACAGCGCCAATAACGCCACTGATTATTCCACCTACTCCGCTACCAGAAGAACCGCTAGACAGCGACATGATGAACTGACCGATAACTGTAGACGCAGAGGAAAAAGCGTTCTTCAAACTTTCAAGTGGGCTACCACAAAACTCTAAGAATCCGTCAGAGAGCTTGCCCATGTTGTCACCGAAGTTTCCAAAGAAGTTCTTTGTAGAGTTCCAAAGACCGCCGATACCCTCAGAGAAAGATGTGGTAAAGCTATTCCACCAAGAAGTTTGGGCGTTACTAGACGCAAATACCGCTGTACCGTCGTTAATCGAACCTGTATAGTCAATCTGCGCACCCGTATCATCCGACATTAGTGCGGAAGAATAATTCTGCGTGTAATACGGACTGTAATAAGTGTCGTATGGGTTTGCTTGAGGTCTTCTAAAGTAATTACCTGCAACGAAATTGCTGTAAAAACCATTGCCAAGCATGACATTTGCGGTGTTGTCCGCTTGATAATAACCCGCTCTTTGTCTCATTGCTTCGACATCATTACCAAAGAATCCTGCGATTCCCTGATTCATCATGCCTGTGATCTGAGATAACAACGGAGCGAACGTGCCTTGAAGAATCTGTCTTCTAATCAATCTCAGCAGGTTGTACGCATAATCACGCCAAGAATCGAGATTGCCGTCAAGCATCTGCTCAGTCATGTCGATGAAGCCGTTCATCATCTCAGATTGAAGATCATCTAATGCTTTAGAAAGATCAGTCCATTGAAGAACCAACTGCTGACCTGCTGTTGCGTTATCTCTCAGCCACTTTTGGTCAAGCTCAAACATCTTCCAGGACGGACGCACCAGAAATTGAGCAACGAACCACGATATAGGTC
>CDZS01021066.1_pt1 | contig 12101 bp, 15 predicted proteins | sample 557751 | NCBI WGS metagenome assembly CDZS01 (sample SAMEA3182113, study PRJEB8094) | gut metagenome | biome: human; feature: gut; material: Stool; isolation source: human stools | place: Canada | collected 2013-05-07 | reverse complement strand
TTATTTCCATACGCTCTATCTCACATTTCATATTAAATTTTTGAATTCTACAACTGGAAGTTGTCTAATTCTTCTTTTTCTGATTTGAAATACTTCTCTGTGTATTTTTTGCATCTCTTACTAATAACTGAACGTTATCATAAGCTAAGCCAAATTTAAAGAGCTTTTCACCTTGTTTATTATAGAAAGTCGTGACCTTATCCCAACTGCTGCTTACATTTCCATCTCCATAATCTTTATAAAACTCTTCAATTTTTTCATTGGAGAATGCAATGTCTGACAATTTATATTCTCTTTTTGTTAAGAAAAATGAATACACAACTTTACCTTTGTATCTTTCACATTTTCTTGTTAAACCATACAAAGAACAGAATAAAAATATAAAGAAAATAACTGTGATTCCAATGCCAAAAATCATCGTATCTGTACCTGCATAAAATGATATCACTCCAAAATACATCGTACACACCAAAAATAAGACAAACATAACGATATAAAGAATTCTATATCTCTTCTTTAGCGATATTATGTATTTGGGTTCTTCCTCAGTCAATATATTAGATTCCTTTTTCATCTCCATCTATTTTTCTGTCCCCTTCAATAAAATATCTCATCCAAGTCGCGTATAGACACATCGCTTTTCCTATACCACTTTGCAAATTTTCGATATAACCTTGTCGGGGGAATTACCATACTTAGCAGCATCCATACACACATCCAAAAAATTCCTATAGTTGCACCAAAAGCACAGTAAATAAATTCTTTAAAAATAACAAGAAGAACAACTGATGGCACTATAAATCCAGCTAATACACCGATTAATTGAAACCAAAATGTAAATTTGTATGATCTTATAAATTTATTATAATTCTCCTCAAGTAATATTTCTTTTGCAAAATCCTTCATTTCCAAGTTCTGTCGTAGATTTTCTAATGAAGCATTCGCTTGGATTAAGTCTCTTTTCTGCATATTCCTCACTTCTCCTAATTTTTTCTGCCTATAAAAAATTATCTTGTTATAGTAATTACAATAGAGATTAGAATTGCCACTATAATACTAATTATTGGCCAGTGATTTTTTAATATATTTTTTCCGGTGTAAACTCTTCCGACTTCCATATAACCACTGATGATACCTGTACTATTCATGGCTGAAAGCATATCATCTGTAACACCAGGAATTACTTTTGTTATGGAATTTATTCCATTTCTTCTCATGGCCACTTCCTCGATGCCCAGCATAGCTTGCAAAACCCATTCCTCAAATTCTGTTCGCTCTCTGTTGCAAAAATTAATGTATCTGGTCATTATCCCGACCTGAATTCTTCCAATAAAAAACATGATAAATCCAACGACAAATGCTGCAGCCGGAACGATAAATTGAAAGACTCTAGGAAAATCGCAAAGTATAAGAACAAACAAAGGAATCGCTCCAAACAATAAATCTATCCCCCAAAATGACAAATAGAATCCTTTGCGAAGTTTTTTAGTCACGTCTTCCGGTGAGTAAACAATCGTGTTTTTATCGGCTTTGTTCATAGTGCGAACCATTAACCATGTTGGAATTCCGATAAGAACCGATACTATAAGTAGTGGAATTATTATATCCATACAACAATCTCCTCCTCAAATTTCAATTTTCTTGATTCTGTAAAACTTGAATTTATTACTCCAAAATAACCGGAAGCATAATCATAATAATTCCAAATAGGGCAAATAGAATACCACCTATTTTTGTGGTTTTCAAGTAAAACTCAGATGGTTCATCTGCACGATAAGATTTCCATTCTTCTGTTAATTTCCATATTAAGCCCGGCTTTAAGAAGATAAACATACCTAACGCAAAGATTATGATTCCAGCACCAATAGACCACCACATATTTACCATCTCCTTTAGCAAATTCCGATTTTCTCAATTCTCCAAACTGGGAGTTCGTAACTCTATTCTTCCAACATAATAGTCTCTTCATGTGTCTGAACATCCTCTGTAGTCGGGTAAGCAGAAAAAAATGCAATATTCATAACTATAAGAACAATACATACAACGATGATTACTGCAAAGGCTATTCCTATCGTTTTCCATATTCTTTTACGTTGACGATTTCTGATTGCCATCTGTTCAGCAATATGTGCTAGTTGCTCTGCATAAGCATTCTGTTTTTCTTCTGTTGTTTGCACATCACTATCTACCTTTACTTCAAGCAACTGACTTGTTTGAACCTCTAATACATCTGCTAATTTTACAAATACTTCAGCATCTGGAACCGAATAGTTTTTCTCCCATTTTGAAATAGTCTGTCTTGTCACATGGAGTCTGTTGGCAACCTCTTCCTGTGTATATCCTTTTTTCTGTCGATAAGTTTTTATATTTTCACCAAGCATCTCTAGTTACTCCTTTCGTTTGATAAAACTAGCATACTGATTAGCCATCAATACATCAAGCAACGCAAATTAACATTCATGCAACGCCCAATATTACAAGGATTCATTAAGTCCTCTATAAACTTGAATTTGTCTGATTAGCAATTATCTTTTGCAATTTATAACTGCATCAAAAAGAATACCAGTACACTCAAGAGTATTGTTACTGTCCCCATTATGATAAACATCATGGAAGTAAAACTTTTTGAAATTGGTCTATCAACATAACACTTTTTAGGATTGTTTGGATTATAATAAACTGTCATCTTACTGTTGATAGGCCACAACTGCTCCGCGAGTTGACGCAAATTCGCAATAGCTCCAGTTTTTACATGTAGCCACCCTTTTTCATCTTCATAGATTTCTGATTTCACCGGTACAGGTACTCCTGATAGTTGCGTTGTTTTAACTCCTCGAAATTTTTTCTTTGCTTTATAACAAGTTCCATTCACAAAGTACTCAACGATTGGGTACACTCTTCCATTCCCAGGAAACCCATATTGTTTAATAATACCGTCTGTCTTTTTTGTACACAATTTATTCTGTCTTTTTACAATGATATTGAAAGTAACTCCTAGTAGAACCAATATTACACCAAGACCTCCAACTGTCATCAATTCTAACCATGCAATTTGTATTTCAGTCATAGTTTCATCACCTCAAATTCTAAGTTGTCTGTTATAAAATATCAGCAACAAATTCCTCTATCAAACGATTCACCTGTTCGGGTTTGTCTGTATTGGAATTGTGTCCTGCTCCTTCGATCCACGTCAAAGGAATTTTCGCATTGCGATGCCATGCTTTGTTGTACCGTATACACGAACCAGCGTGATCATGTGTGCCGCACATCAATAATGCGGGACACTTGATTTCGTATGGCAGATTCTTTTCCATGGCCGCTGCCAAAATACGATAGCCATGTCCAGCAATTTGTGCATAGCGTTTCTGGTTTCCGTCATAAGTCAGCATCATTTCACGCATGAGGCTTCTACCATATTCAGTCGTGGCAACGCCTTCCGACCCCGATTTCAGGAGCCATTTCCACGGATAATGAGCATATACCGGCTCCATCCGTTTCAAAAGCCATATCTCAACTGCCGTCACATAGCTTCGTTGCAGTGGTGCAGAGTCAATGGAGACAAAGCCTGTCATTTTGTCTGGGTAAAGCTGCGCATAAGCCTGTCCCACATATCCACCCATAGACTGCCCGACAATAACAGGCTTTGTAAGTCCTTCTTGGTTTAAGATATCATCCAGCCATTTTGCCTTGTCGAACAAATCAAAATCAAACCGAAACGGCCATGAGGAAGCGTGTGCCGGTGCATCCCAGACGATAACATTATACCTGTTCTCGAAATACTGAATCTGCTTATCAAACAATCTATGGTCTGCCGTCAATCCCGGTAGAAGAACAAGCGTAATTGTATCCGGGTTTGACACGCTTGCCCAATAGTGAATCGTTCCGCATCGAGTATGATAAGTTTTTTCTTTCATTGGTCTCCCCTCCACAAATTCCGATTTGTTACTCACATGATATCATATTTTTTCTTCAATTACATCCACCTAATTTTAATACACTGCCTGTCGACTTGCTTCTGTAACCAGCATCCGGTTAATCTTCTCCTGCATTGTTTCCTTTGCATTTTCATTGAAATGATAACGGACAACATAGACTGTCTGCCCGATTTTCTTTGTAAATGTGTTACCCTCTGTTTTTGTATTCATCATTTTTTCCATAATCATTTTTTCCTTTCCTTTTGGATCCCCAGCAGAGAGTCATTCCATTGGTCTCTGTCAGGACATTATTCTTTCAATCAGGCCCAAAATGGGCACGTCCAGTTTCTCAGGCTACCTATATATAGCCTTTTCATTTTTGCTTGCAAAAAGCCTTGTGATCACAGCACTTTTTTAACGTAAAAAGCGTTTTAATATGATGTAGCCAACGACAAGAAGCATACCTAACAAATGTCATTGTCTATCACTTCTGTTTTCTCTGCCGATATTGCTCTGGTTAATGCCTAATATTCTCCACCTGCCAGACAAGACGATAAGTACAACATATGCTTCTATCGTGTTGTTATACTGAGAAGCCCGACAAGGAGTAGGCGCTTAAAGGTTATTTTCAGGCACTTTATAGGCATTAAATAGGCACTTAGAAATACCTGTTTTCCCAGTGTTTATCATGCTTTAGGCACTTAGGCACTTTATTTTTAAATTAATAAGAAAAAAACATGTACTTATAAACCCCATATATTTAAGCAGGATATATTTCAGGCTTTTCTAGTGCCTAATGCCTTTTCCAGCCGAATCAATAATTGACGTCTTTCGTCCTCACCTTGACATGGACACCACGAAATCCCCGGCAAAAACGACCGTTTCCTACTGAGATATTCTTATCATAAGTCATTCCATAATCAGCTGACCTCTCCTTGAATCTCCTTGCAAAGGATCTTTCACTTACAGGTACATCCAAGTTATCATTGCACCATCTGCAATAAGCAACATATAAATCTTTTGACGTGGCATGAGTGCCTTTTTCCAGTCCGATATATCCAGTTGATTCCAGAAACGATAGGATATTGTCATCATCCTCCCGCATTTCATTCATCAATAATTGGGATTTATTACTGATCGTAAACTGATAATCGTTACGAATCAGTCTCTCCAATCCCTCAATGCACCATAGAACTATACCTTCCACTTCTTCCATCATCTTGTCTGCCAAATAGGGATCGTTGATTCTATCCGGCGGTACATCTTTTGTTTCCAGAATAATCTGACGTCTGTAAAAACCTTGACTCCTGTCAAAAAGCGACTTTAATGTGCCGTTTCCAAATGCCAGTATTCTGCAAACAAGAAGTCCCTGATAGCTTTGTTTGTTTTTTTTCTCTAAATCCATTTCGTCCTCAGCTGTGACAATTGCTTTAATCACATTAGTCGATGGTAATGCTTCTGTTTTCATATCATCATCCAGATACAACAGCTTGCCTTCCTGATCGGCTCTGGCAAATTTATCGGTTTCCAGTTTCTGAAGGCTTCCCGAATTCATGTTATGACCAAATATTCTTTTTAAGATTCTGCCAATACGGCTTTTTCCTTCACCGCCTTTTCCGATAATCAGCAGCATCTTCTGACCTCTATTGCTGGGAATGAGACAATATCCCATAAACTCCTGCAGGCAGACAATATCATCCGCTTCGAGCAGTCCGTCAAGGAATGTCAGCCATTTTTCAGGTTTAGGTGTATCCTTGTTATAATTGACCGTCAATCGGTTTTGCGTCCATTCTTTCTGATTAATAAACTTCTGATTTACAAAATAGGTTCCGTTCTTAAAATGAACCCTATCCTCTTTTATGGGAAGCGGATCTGAACGGGTATACATCTTAAATCCACTTAAAATAGCCGTTACTTTGGCTGAAATTCCGCTGGTCCAATAGTGTTCTATAATATCCAGAATCTCTTTCTCCATTTCATCGTTTGGGATTGAACGGTCTATATCATACAATATTCCATTGATACACTTGATTTCATGTTGCTGCAGAATTGTCTGATACAGAAGGATTTCATTGATCTGTTTGCCATCGAACCAGATTGGCAGTTCCATTCTGGGCAAATTCTTTTCCACCTGTGTCTCTTCGGTTACTTCTTCAACTTTTTGTAATGCTTCCAGACGTGCAACCACATCGTCCGGCAGATTCTTCCTTAATTCGTTGCTCAATGTTCTTTACCTCCTCCTGACAGTCCAAAATCAATCTTGCACGATCTTCTAGCGAACCACTGAGTAGCACATCCATCTTATATTCAATAAGCGTATATTTTTCCATCGCTTCAACAAATAACGGATGCCAATCATCATCTTCAATTCTGGGAGCATAATCAACTTTCCATTTCTTTAAAAGATGGAAGTAGTCACTGTATACTCGAAAAAAACGAATCTGTTGCTCGTGAAAGAATTGATCCAGTGTCTGTTTCTTTTGTTTTGGTTTTTGATAATCTTTCGTCTTGTTATAACTTTGGTATTTTTCATAAGGTACAGAAAAATCCTCTGCCAGTTTTTCAGCTGACTCTTTCACAGAAAGATTGAAATATTTAGCTACAAAATCAATCACATCTCCATCTGCCTGACAGGCAAAACAATGATATCTTTTATCAAGCTTCATGCTTGGATTCTTGTCCGGATGGAACGGGCAGACAGCCATTCCGTTTCGTCCAACTTTGATTCCATAATATTCTGCAGCATTTCTTGCAGTAACAGCTTCCTTTACAGCTTCAAATAATTTCATACCTGCTCCTTTCCGAGAAAACAAAAAGCACTCGCATTGATTCAATAACGAATACAACGGAATGCTCTTTATCTGTCATCTCTGTTCCATGATTTTTTCAAATCATTCTTTTTATTTGCTTCTCTTTCTGCCAGCTCTTTTTTCTTTTCTGCCAGACGGTTCATGATCGACGGTCTGGCTTTTTCTTTAATTTCATTTACAACCTTAACTTTTGTTTTTGGCTGCAGTAACGAATCTTTTACTGTTTGAACTGCCGTCATAGCTTTCATGATTTTTTTTATTACGCCATCCAAACGATTTTTTGCATAATTCTTTTCTTTCTCCGAAGCTTTTCGTTGTGGCTGGTCGATCCAGTTCTTTGTGCCTTCAATAAGTTGAATGTCATCTTGCCGGGTTTTAATCATTACTTCATTTGTGACTTCTTCCACAGCTTTCTCATAAGCAACATCTGAAACATCCTGCAGTAAAGATTCAATATCATCAATCTCAAGAGTAAGCTTCTCTAACTGGTTTTTCTGTTCTTCTATTAGATCCCCCTGTTTGAAAATACGATTCGAATTATCAGCAAACTCTTTGTCCTGTTGTGCAATCTTCTCTTCCTGTTTCTGAATCGTTTTGTCATTTTTCTGAACCGTCCTTGTCTGCTGAACTATTTGCAGGATATTTTCATTTACTCGTTTTCTCTGCTCTTCAATCATATTGTCTTGATGGGCAATCTCTTCTTTCTGTTTCATTCGAATAAAATCCTGTTTCTCCAAATATGCTCGTCCACCATAAGCTGGCTCCTCATCCAGTTCTAAACCATGACGCTTACAGATATCTAAAAACATTGTCCGACAGGCAGAATCAAAAACAACCTTGCGGTTATTTGTCTTTGATCTCTTCTTTTCCGGATCTGGAAGTTCAAATCCAAGTTCTTCCAATGCTGTTTCCTGTTTCGGCTCAATTTCTCCATATCGGTTTGTAGCATCAAAAACATGGCGCTCATGAATATGCGGTGTTGCTTCGTCCATGTGCAGCGACCAATCAATAATATGCACGTTAGAGCCAAACCGCTCATCGAATTCTTTCTTAAATTCATCAAATACTAAAATCAGGGTTTCCACGGAAGCATGTTCATCTATTGTTCCAAGTTGATAGATACTTTCTTCCGGACAGGTCTTTTTGTTTTTCCAAACATCTTCCACTTCTTTGCATCTGTCTGGGTGTCTGGCTTTCACATGTCTCTCATTTTGCTTCATAACATAATTTCCATAATGCTCTTCATAGAATGCCAGCTCAATTTGTTCAAAAGAAAAATTATTCTCTTTTCCCTGATCTTCCATTGTGGTATATCCCTGATAGCAGTCCCAGTAAATATTTTGCCGCACTCTTTCATTGTCGATATGCTCACTGTGTTCCGGATTAAATCTTCGATCATTGTGAAGCGGATTGTAGACTCCATTTTTTCCAGATCTGCCATTATGCCTTGTTCCTTTCATTTCACATTTCTCCTTTCTTTCAAGTTGTTTCCCCGAAGGGATTGCAGCGAAGCTGCTTAAAGGCTCTGTCATCGTTACAGATAGTACCCAGTACCATATGGCGAAACGCCATATCACTGGGCAATGGCTGCCGCCCTTAACCTGCTAAGGGCTTCGCCCCTTAACCCCAGCAAGGTGCTGCCTCCCTTTGCAATCCAGGCACAAAGGACTTCCAGTCCTCTGTACTCCCGGCAGACAAAACGTAACTCCTGCCGCTGTCCCTTCGGCATGATCTCCGTTCCGTCTGTTTTTCAAAAATTCTCTGCATCGGATTTTGTGGAAATATAATAATAGACAAAATAAAAGGCACTAACTTTTTACGGTTAATGCCATTTCCTTTACTCATTCACATTTTCAAATGCTTCCTGTGTATTTGAGAATCCCATTCCTTTCACTGTTTCAGATAACTGCGATAGCTGTCTATCACAGAATCTGTAACACCGTTTTTGTACACTTTTCGGATATCAACAATTTTTTCATCTTTCAGTGCTTTTAGCCGATCCAACAAATCTTTTCTGCTGTTTGCAAAATTACAGCGTCTTCCGTCTGCATATTCAATCCGATATCTCATAAGCCCCTCCTACACATACACCAATTCATTTAAAACGATTTCATCTACCCGGCTTCTCACATTGTTTGCCTGGCGAACCCATTCCATTTGATCTCTGCTTTTCAATTTCTCTGTAATGCCTTCCTGTTTCATAATCTGATTCATGAGAAAATCTCTGCGTTCTACACACTGCTCATTTAAGTCTGCAAGGTAAGTCCAGAGCTTTCCGGTCAATGTCAGATAGGAATATAAGCCACCTTTGTAGTCTTTCAGATAGTTTCTGTGAAGGCTTCCATAAAAGCCAATATCACGCTTTTCTTCCGGCACATCGATCAGTGGCAGATAGATTTCCCCGACAAGGATATAATCCAGACCATTGCTGTCATCGTGAACGATTCTTTCTAATTTACTCATGCTGATGCAACTCCTTTCTTCGGTTCTGCAGGTGGAAGCAGTGATACCGGAACGAACACACCCTTTGCAATATCTTCCTGACGGATTTCCTCTTTTTTTGCATCCATCTCAGCTTTCTTTTTTGCCTTTGTCCGTTCATAATATTCTTGCTGCTTGCCATTTGCTTTCCTTTTCAAGTAATTCTGATGAAGCCTGTCTTTTCTGGCTTCCCGCTTCTTCATTTCTTCAATTTCTTCCGGTGTCATTTCCACCTCACCGAAATGTGGCGGTAAATATTTTCCAATGAAATTAAAATAGATTTCCACTTCCTGAGTTGTCTCAATGCTTCCTTTTCGATCACGCTCATGAACCACAATCTTTTCTACAAATTCATTCAGCATGTAAGTGGTCAATTCCTCAAAGTTTTGGTATTTATCAACCAGAGTAATAAACTTCTCCGCTGATCTGCGACCTTCTTCATAGCCTGATAATTCAGCTTCCATATCTACAATTTCTGCCGACAAATCTTTCTGTTCTTTAGAATACTGTCCGTCAAGAATCGCATATCGTTCATCTGGCAGCTTGCCAAGAATATTGTCCTCATAGATTCTGCAGATCAGTTTTTCCAGTTCCTGCACACGCTTTTTTGCCTCTGCCAATCTGCTTTTCAATCTTGTGATCTCACTGGACTGCTGTGAAGTCTGTGCCTTTTTTACTGTCTCCAAAAATTCTTCACGATTTAACTGTGAATACTCCGCAACAGCCTTTAAAAGTTCCTTAATCAGCTCCATAACCACATCAGCATTAATTCTGTGCTGTGTCTGGCAGAGTGTTCCAACCGGAACTTTAGAATATGCAGAACAGGTATATTGTGGCACTCGCTTTCCATTATTTATCCGATGGACATACATTTTGGAACCGCAGTCTGCACAATACATCAGACCTGTCAGTGGGTGGGCTTCTCCCCATCCATCTGGATATCTTCTCACATTGCTTCGAATTCTCTGCACATTGTCAAAAGTTTCCTGATCTATAATGGCTTCCTGCGTGTTCTCAAACACCGTCCAGTTATCCTCAGATACATAATGGCTTTTCTTATCCTTGAAATGTTTTCTGGTCTTGAAGTTCACTGTATGACCAAGATACTCTCTTTTCTTCAGAATGCCTGCAACAGTAGAAGAGCCCCAGCCATAAGGATCTTTGATTTCTTCTACTCTGCCTTTCCATAATCCGGCATCTTTCTTTGCCATATGAACCGCTGGTATCTCAACCTTATCCTCTTTCAGTGCCTTGGCAATCTGATATGGTCCGTACCCGTCCATCGTCATGTGAAAGATTCTCCGTACAACTACAGCTGCTTCTTCATCAACAATCCATACATTCGGATCATCCTTGTCTTTCAGATACCCATATGGTGTTGTACTTGCCACATGCTTGCCAGATTTTCCTTTCGCCTTGAAAGTGGATTTTATCTTTTTACTGGTATCCCTTGCATACCATTCATTCATGATATTTCGAAATGGAGTAAAATCATCGTCCTCCCGGAAGCTGTCTACATTTTCGTTGACTGCAACCAGACGGACATTCTTCTGTCGCAGCAATTCCATATATTGTCCGACTTTCAGATAATCTCTTCCCATTCGGCTCATATCTTTAATCAGGATCGTTCCGACTTTCCCTGACTCTACTTCTTTCATCATGGCAAGAAAGCCTGGACGATCAAATCTTGTGCCGGAGATACCGTCATCAGTAAAATGAACAAGATTGGTAAATCCATGTTCTTTTGCATATTGTTCCAGCAGTTTCTTCTGGTTCGAAATACTGTTGGATTCTCCGTTTAATTCATCATCACGACTAAGGCGTTCATACAACGCTGTCATGAATCCCTGTTTCTCTGTCATAGTCAGATGTCCTCCCTCCTTCGTTTATTAAGTTCCTGTTCTCATCCCATATCCGTTCCTGTACCGGGTTCTGATGTTTCCGGGACGTATTAACCAGAAAAGACACGCTGAACGCCTATTCAGTTCTGGTATCACTACGGGCAGGCTGTTTCGTTTTCAAGGTTCGTGTAAGAAGTAAAAAAAGATTCTTACACTAAACGAAATGCTCAGAGGGCTTTTTACAGCCCCCTTACTGCATCTTTTTTGATTTCGTGTCATCTTTTTAAAGTTCCTTACACAATCTCTGTACTGACGAAACAAAATACGGACATGTTTTGAAATTATTTTTTACAAAATACAATTTTTGTCTTTAAGGTAAAAAAATAAGCCTCAAGAGACTTTTTAATCATTTTGGAGCTCCAACTCTTTAAAATTGATTGATTAAGAAGTCTCTTCAAACTTACTACACCGGCTGCCAGCTTATATTTCTTATACTGCCGCACTGCGAAGTGGTTTGGCTTTTCCGATTCCAGTGCATCAAACATCAGGTCTACGGGATTTTTGAACTCCTCGTCATCCTCCCGGACTTCCATGGCGTTGATGAACTCGATGAGGGTGGAGAAGTTTTGCTCCTCCACCGGAGCTTCATAGTGGATATATCCAATCAACGCGCAATACAGCAATGTTTCCGCCTTGACCCAGAAATCGTCTCCGGCCTTGCCTTCGCCTTTGGTATTGGCAATCAGCGTTGTTACCAGCTTCAAGATGTCCTTTTCGCTATGGATATAGGCGAAAGGGTTATAGTGCATGGACTTCTTGAAGTTGATGGTATTTAGGACCTTGATTCGGTACGGCTCATAAATGACCTTGCCGTGCTTATCCTTCATGGGCTTTCCGTCCTTCCCCAGCTTGGGCGCACCCCTTTGGAGCATTTTTCCGCACTCCACCAGAATTGTTCCCTTCGGGTCCGTCACAACATAGGAGCTGTGCATCTGCATCAGGTTGGGTTTCAGCCAGAATCGGGTCTTACCGGAACCGGAGCCGCCAATCACCAG
>CDZS01054248.1_pt1 | contig 12374 bp, 9 predicted proteins | sample 557751 | NCBI WGS metagenome assembly CDZS01 (sample SAMEA3182113, study PRJEB8094) | gut metagenome | biome: human; feature: gut; material: Stool; isolation source: human stools | place: Canada | collected 2013-05-07 | reverse complement strand
TCAATCGTTCTTAAAATTTCAACGTAAGTTGCGCTTTCTGCTGCAGAGCCGCCGCTGAATTCCAGACCGTAAACAAAAAAGAAAATTAGGCTGATGAGATAAGCCGGGCCGGTGGAAATCAGGGCATGCTTGATACCTTCCATTAACGGTGTATCCGTCACAGTAGCCGTGATCACAGGAGAGTCGCTTAACGGAGAAATTTTATCGCCGAAGAAAGCACCCACGCAGACTGCGCCGGCTGCCGCTTCAACCGGGATTCCGAGGCCTTCACCGACGCCCATACAGGCAACGCCGACGGTAGCCAGTGTGCCCCAGGATGTTCCTGCTAATGTACTCATCAATGTACACAGGATGCAGGCAACCGGAAGGAAGAGTGCCGGAGTAATGACCTGCATACCGTAATAGACCATAACCGGAATCGTTCCGGAGGCCATCCAGGAGCCGATGAGAACACCGACGGACAAGAGAATCAGCATTGCAACAAGCATTGAAGCGATGGTGTCTTTGATGCCTTTCTGAACGCTGTCATAAGAAATACCGAAGGCACAAGCCATTAAGCACATAATGGCGCCGTCAACGGCAAGAACGATGCGGGCATTAACCTTTAAGGCCATCAACCCGAAAAAGATTATGGCAATACCCACGGCAAGCATAGTCATGGCTTGCCACGGTGCTAAGCGGGAACTTGAGTTGGTTTGAGACATTTCGTCCTCTTGATATTGTTATGTTTCATTCCGGAGCTCCTCGAGCATCCGGACCTTAAAGGTAATATCAAAAGGAATAAGGTTCGAGACCTCGGGTAGCGCTCCACTGTTCAGTGACAGTCCGCCGAATGTTTTTCGACGGCCCAGGTCCGATCAATTTAGGAGAGATCAATCGGCCTTCGGCAAACTTTCCTTTTGCTGCCTCCCGATTCTCCTTTAAAGGAAGCAACTACTTATAAAGTCTGCACCTCTACCTGATTCTCTAATCTTAGAACTTCAGGCCCTCTCTTGACATACATTTAGATACAAAACACCTTATCGTTTTCCCGAAAATAGTCTTTCGTTAATGAGCAGTCTGACAAATGAAAACCACTCCCCAAGTGCATTTTTCTAACATTTATCTAACATTCGACGTGTTAAATTGTTAGATTAGACAGAAATTTGTTAGAAAAGCGTGTTAGAAAAAATTCCGCCGTACCATTGCTGATTCGGCGGAATTATTTTTTATTCAATAAGTTACCTATTATGTATTATTCCCAAGCCGGAACTACTGCACCTTTAAATTCTTCCTTAATGAATTTAGCTACTTCCGGAGACTGGAATGCCTTCACAAACTTCTGGACGTCTGCATTGTTGGCATTGTTTTCTCTTGCAGCAATGATGATCAATGCGTAAGGAGCTTCTTTAGATTCGTAGTAGAAGCCGTCCTTTTCCGGAGACAGACCTGCACTTATAACGTAATTCATCGGAATTGTGGCAATGTCAACGTCGGATAAGCTTCTCGGAAGCTGAGCGGCTTCGAGTTCTTTAAATTTCAGATGCTTCGGATTGTCGATGATGTCGGCAACCGTAATTGCGGAGCCGTCTTTGCCCGGCTGCAGTTTAATTAAACCGGCTTTTTCAATTAACTGAAGTCCGCGGCCTTCGTTGCTCGGGTCATTCGGGATCGCAAACGTTGCGCCGTCAGGAATATCCTTCAGACTGTGAATGTTCTTCGAGTAAAAGCCCATCGGCTGAACAACAGCTACACCGATATTTTTGAGATGAGTTCCCTGTTGCTTGTTGAAGTTATTGAGGAACGGCTCGTGCTGATAAATTGCGATATCTAGAGAGCCTTCTTCCAAACTCTTATTCGGGGAAATATAGTCCGTAAATTCAATGACCTTAACGTTTAAGCCCTGTTTTTTAGCTACTTCTGCGGCCTTTTGGACATTGGCTGCGTGAGGGCCGGCGGTTGCACCGACTTTAAGTTCAGAGGTCTTTTTATCGCCGCACCCCGAAAGAAGGAGGGGAACGGCAATCACTGCTGCGGCAGCCAGTTTTAAAAATTGGAATCGTTGCATGCTTTTCACCTATTACAGAGTTAGTTGTTTAATATTGTCGGGATTTGAAAAGCGGGCGATTTTTAAGATGTACCTTCACTCTGCTTATTCTTATCCCGAGTTAAAGATGGATTTTGGGAAAGACAAATAGAGAAGTCAGTAAGACATTCCTTAGCGGAAAGTCAGACTCACATTCGGCACATTCGATTGGACAGCACAAAGCGTTCGCTGTGAAGCGAAGCTTTAACGGTGTGATTCAGTGTGCTGTTCATTTTCAATGTTTCAATGAAGATCGAATGGTTTCATTCTATGGACAAAAAAGAAGTAAAAACGGAAATGCGAATACGATTTTCAAAATAGCCACTTTGTGAATCTATCGTTTTCCATAATTTGCTATGAAAACAAGAAGCGCAATGCAATTTAGGAGGAAAGAAAAGATCCGTATCCGATTCGCTTCGGAGTTGTGTTTCGGTCTATTCTTTGACTCATCAAGGCATCCCTTTCACTAACGATTGCAACGTTAACCATATGTTTACTGCTCCTTTACTACGGCAAGACAGATCCGTTCCCGGAGATAGGATCGACGGAACCTTAGGTTCGATACTGTTTTCTCAGAGGGAGTTCAATGGTTGGCTGGAACAAAAACCGTTTATTCCGACCCAAGAGTATGTTGCCGGATGCCGTCAGAGGGAAAAGATCGGTTTTAATGATGTTTTTCTCCATATTTGGAAGGGCTCTGCTCCAGAGTTATGGACATCAGGCATCGAATGGACAACGTTTTATGGCTCCTTTCTAAAGCGATATATCCAAAATCTTGCCGGTCTTCCGAGTGAACAAGATTTCTTTAACTTTATGCGCCTTGTAGCTGCTCGAATCGGCCAGCGATTAAATTTTCGAACTCTGTCAGGAGAACTAGGAATTTCAGAAACCATCCTCAAAACATACCTGACCGTGCTTGAAAAGACCGCTCTCGTCTACCTGCTTCCAGAACATTCAGAGGATGGTCGAAATAGAAAACATCAAAGTCACAAAGTCTATTTCACGGATACGGGACTTTGCGCCTTCTTAAGCGGATGGACTACTAAAGAGGCTTTGATAGACGGCGCGATGAGTGACCTGATGTTCGAAAACTTTGTCATCATCGAAATTCTCAAGAGCTACAGAAATCGAGGCGTAGAACCTCTGCTGTCCTACTTCAGGAGCAGAGGCAGTAAGGAGATTTCTCTCTTAATCGAAGATAAAGGTAAACTTCATCCGATCGAAATTAAGATAACGGCATCCCCGCGCCTCTCTATGGTCGAAAATTTCGAATACTCCCAGGAAACAAACGAGGAGAAGGTGCTCTAATCTGTTTCGTTGAGCAAGATCTTCCCCTCAATAAAGAAGTATCCGCACTTCCAATTAGCTATCTCTGATGCTTCTCTAGTAGCTCTGCTTTGCCGGAATCACGCCTCGCACTCCTCCCCTTGGGTTCTTCACATCTCCTTTATATCGAGGAATAAGGTGAACGTGCACATGAAAAATTGACTGTCCGGCATCAGCGCCCACATTCACGCCGATGTTGTAGCCGTCAGGATGAAATTTTGCATCGACTTCTGTTTTCATCCTCTGAAGAAGATCTCGGATCGCCAAAACCTCTTCTGTCGTCAATTCAAAGTAATTTGCGACGTGCCTCTTGGGGATGACTAAAACGTGGCCGGGATTAACCGGGAAGCCGTCAAAAATGGCAAAAGCCAGATCGTTTTCGGCCGCAATTTCCTTATTTTTGAGAAATTCGCAGAACAAGCACGGATCATTAACATTCACTGCCATAAAGGGAATCCCATATTCAATGCTGTTTGTTGCAACGGATCAAGATGCTCCTGGAAGAGTTCTATTACCTGAGCATCAGAGGCGGAAACGAAATCAGCAATTTCTACGCCGAGGAAGTTTTCATACTCCGCAAAGAAATCTTCGGAGCGTTTTCGGTCCTTAGAAAAATGGTACCGGACCAGGTTTTTGTGCTGCAGCGCAAGCGGCCGGATATAAGTATCTTGAGGAATCTGATCGTTCTTCGAGGAATTTAATCTTCGATCCATCGGTGTCAGATTCCATATCTGGTTATGAACCACGAAAGTCCACGGCAAGAAGTGATCCAACGCAAAATTATTCAGATCAAGCTGATTGCCGTATATATCTCTCGCCAAACGAGAAGAGGTCAGGAAAGGGGCCCAGAATTTTCTTTGAGTTTCAAGGCTAATTCGGCTATCCGGAAGCTCGAACTTCTTAACGAGCGCCGGCACTGCTGTATTTCGTGTTTGAAGGAAGTCGGCAAAATTCCAATACGCAAAGTCTTTAAGAAGCGCGTAGTTCTCCAAAAAGTATTTTCGCCATTCTGTCGATATCTCGATAAAACTCAAGTCATTTTCGGGAAAATAGTACGGATTTTTCTTTGAATTGAATGCAATTGCTTCTTTGAAAGAGTCAACTGCCTTAGGAAACCAGACGCTCAAAAAACGATAAGGAACGTATCGGGCTAAGGGAGAAAAAATAATTTTCCTGAATTTTTCCGGCTTCGCTTGTGCAAACCCTTCTAATGCATTTAACGCTTCCGATTCTTTGTATCGCGGGTCAAAAGGAAAATCATTCTCCGGATTTTTCAGTGCTTCGATAATGGCTGTAATTTGGTCCCATCGACCGAAAGACAACTTAAATCTCTGTGTCGGAATCCAAGATTTCGCAACCATCCTGGCACAGATCATTGAAATGGAAAGTCTCAGAGGACCAGCGTCCTGAGGTGCCTCCTTAACAAGATCCAAAATCGCTAAAAACCAAAGAAATTTATAGGAAGCGGTCGTTTTGTGGAATACACGCTGAAGCGGCTTCAAAGCCACATTCGAAGAAGAAACAAGCAAAGAAGAACCGAATGGATCCTTCATGTTTCCTCCTCCTCGCACTGGCCTTCAGATACCTCAGAATAGATTAACCCAAAAGTACTAAAAGGTGCAGAAACGACAAAGTTTTTGACCCACTAAATCGAAAGCTCTTATTCCTTTAGGAGAGAAAAGAAGCGATTTTTTAGCTATTTTGCTCATCTAATGTCTTCTGATGATGAATCTTCTTCGTGAAGAATACTGAGGATACTTGCAACGCCGACAGCGCTTTTCACACCGAGCTTGCGGCAAACAGATCCTCTGTGGACTTGGACGGTCTTTTCACTGATCTGCAATTCGTCAGCGATCTGTTTATTGAGCAATCCCCTCGCCACTTTCTTAGCGACCATCTTTTCCCGGGCCGTAAGCGTGTCAAAAACATGCCGATACTCATCAGTTAACTGATTCTGCTGGCGGCGCTCGACGTCCTTACTCACCGCTCTTTCAATGGCCGTTAAAAGGCGATCGGCGCTGACCGGTTTCGGAAGAAAGTCTGTTGCACCGTCTTTGAGGGCCTGTACAGCCATATCAATGTCTCCGTGACCGGAAACAAAGATAATGGGCAAGCCGTTTTTTTGGAGCATCATCACGCGCTGAAGTTCGATTCCGCTCATATCCGGCATGCGAACATCAAGCACAACACAGCCAAGCTCATTACGGTCGTCTTCTTCCAGAAATCGGAGCGCCGAGGAGTAGCACTTCGTTGTCCACCCTTCTCCTTCAATTAGGAAGCGCCACGATTTCCGCATTGAATCGTCGTCGTCAATAATCCTAACAACCGCTTTTTCCTGAAATTTATCCAGGCCCATCTTTATCCTCCAAAGCTATAGGCAGAGAAGCAATACAGCGAAGTCCTCCTGAAGGAATCCTGACAAGTTTCAAAGATCCTCCGTTAGCCTCTAAAAGCTCTCTGACAATTGCGAGTCCCAGACCCAATCCGTCTTTTTTGCTGGATTGTCCGAGATTCCGCAATGAGGCAAACTGATCGTCCGTCATGTCCGGACCGTTGTCTTCAATGATCACGAGAGCATCAGCCCCCGCATTTTTAATTTCTACTTTAATTTCTGCATTCTGCTGATTTCTTACCGCCTCTTCTGCATTCTTAAGAAGGTTCATAAGAACGAGATCAACATTCAGCGGATCGGCGTAAACAAATAAATTTTCTGCACCGGTCAACGTACATTTACTGTTAAGACGGCCTAGGCGCTTCATTAGCTCTATCGTATGTTCAACGGCCGACTCCAAATTAAAGCGCTTTCTCTGGCGAGGCTCTTTGCGACCGATATTGCGTACGAACTCAACGATTTCAGAAGCCCTTTGACTTTCGGATTTAATTTCCGAAAGTGCCTCTGTCAGAATTTCTTCTGCAGGTTTCTTTCCGCGTTTAAGCTGCCTCAAAATCGCTTCTGAGTAGTTGTTAATGGCACCAAGCGGCTGTTTGAGTTCGTGGGCAACCATAGCGGAAATAATGCCGATGGATTTCGCTTTTTCTAACGCTTCAATTCGCTCCGTAATCTTGCGATTTTCACGTTCGTACTCGCGATTTTCTTCGACTTTTTTACGCAACTGTTCTGTCTTGCGTCTGACAGCAAAGGCTAGATAAGCCCAATTAAGGATAATAAGCAGGAGCGCACCGCATCCGACAATGAAATACCAGCGGTAATAATTCAGCATCCAGCCGATTGTTCTATCCTCCAAATATCTGACTTCCATGCGCTGGAGAAGCAGATTCATTTGATCGTAATCGGTTGCCACCGTCCAGTAAGAGCCCTCTTCCTTGCCGGGAGGAAGCTGAAGCAAAGCCTCCATGATGTTTCTCAATGTTTTGGAATCAAGCGTCGGCTGCGCAGAAAGTATCCAGCCGGGATAAAGTCTGGTGGAATGCTTGCAGTAGAAGTTTTCGTCTTTTTTCTCGTTGATGACCTTAAGACAGCCTTTGGGAATAACGCCGTCAGCTTCCATATTTTCGAGAAGGCAGCTCGCAATGAAAGCGACATCAACCTCTTTATTGACAACTTGCTTAACCAATTCCGTCATCGGTTTATGTGTCGCCGTCACTGACTTAAACAGGCGGTTGGGATTTAATCCCTCTGCTTGGATCTCTCCCATGACCGCAAGAAATCCGGCAAAAGCTTTCGTACTGGATACGGCTACTGTCTTCCCTTTGAGGTCAGCCAGGCAATTGATGTCATCTCTGTCGCTTCGAACAACGATGACACCGGCGTTCGCATGATTGGGATCCGGCGTTCGGCTGTTGATGATCGTCAGAAGCGCAGCCGCACCGCTCGCGTCAGTCATGAGAGCTGTCAATCCGCTTGAAGCAATTGCCAAGTCAAACTCTTTATTCTGAGCGGCCTCAAGAAAAACTTCCTGGTCATAAAATTGGACCAGGGGCTACGCATGAATTTATTTGTTAATTAGCGTGGCCAACGCCTCCAGAGCAGCCGTCGGAGACTGCAGCTTAGCCATGATTCGCTTCACGCTTTTAGCCTCTTTGCCGGTTTCGGTTTCCTCTTCTTTTTGAAGTTTTCTGATCATCCCAAGCGCCCATTTATTCAAGAGGACTCTGTTTTGCAGATAGTTAGCGTTTTTGCACTGTGTCCTATCTTGGTAGAAGTTAACATCCAGAACATAGTGGAGGTCATTTTCAATTCCCCAATGACGTCTAACGGCTCTGGCACATTGTTCTGCGATATGGGCATTAAAGAAGTTCAGGGAGCTAATGTAGTAGCGATCAAGAGAACTGATCTCGCCGGTTGTCTTGTTAATGCTCTCTGTCGTAGCTTTAATGATCGTGCCTTCATCCAGCCCTATCCATTTCTTCAATAAGGCTGCAGACAGACAACTTCCCGGAAGCACAGAAATCTTTCTTGTCTCAATTCTTCCATGTCCGAGTTCAACTTTTTCGATCTCCAGCGTGCGGGTTTCGGTGCGATCCACAAAACTTAACTGTATGTCATAAAACAACGATTTGTGGTTCTGTTTCACCGCAAGGCAGTAGTCTGCCTTTTTTTGGATTAGAGCTGAAGCAAACTTTTCCTGTGTATTGAGTGCGTCGGCCGTAACAATACATCCTGCCAAATCGAGTCCCTCAACCATTGAGGCGGCATGCGTAATCTCATTTTCCTTATTCCCAATGAGCTTTTGTCCTAAAGCAATTCCATTTTCAGTGTCATAGAAGGTAAGGATGTATTTACCGGCTCTTTCACCGACTCTTCTAGAGGCTTTAACTGCTTGACCGTCCACTGCAACAACTCGAGAAGTAAATTTGTGGAGCAGCGGTTCTACAAGTCTGCCGTAAAAGCTCTGGAATTGTTCGGGATCTATCAGCATAAGAAGACGCCGAACGGTATCGTGAGAAATATCCTGCTTGGGAAAGTCTTCGAATACGGTTTCCAGAGCCGCTCGATGGTTGCTCCAATAATCAGCGATTTGAACACAGCTTGTCTGCCCGGACAACGAGCTGAGCAGAGCAACCAAATACACGTACGCCAAAGGATATTGAACCTTCGCAGCCTGACGGGGATCAATGACCTCATTGGACAGAATTTCAGAAGTTTTGTTAACGACATCAGCAGTCGAAGACTTAACCTCCTGCTTCAAATCCTTGATTTGCTGTTTAAGCAGGTAGCTTTTGGCATAAGTAAATACGCCGTTAACGATCGTACCGACCTGGGTACGCTGTTCACGAGATCTTTTGTGTTCCTTACTGTAGTAATAAGTGGACTTGTACACATAGAAGCGTTGTTGTTTCTCGTTCCAGTTGACCTTGCAGCCTTGCGGGATAAGGTCGAGGATTTCCTTGCTGACAGCCATCATGCCACCTATTAAATTATAGACATATATATTATATGTCATATTTCAAAAAAAGTCAATAGTTTTTGTCGACTTTTTAATGAGTTAAGGATGTTTTGTTAAAAATTATGTACGTTCGCCTTGAAATTGGACGACAAGTCTTCTCGGAGCAACCGCTTTAGCAATAGCGTTCACCGTCCCGTTAAAGTAGCGAACAGAGAGGTTAGAGCCAAAGGAATTGACTACGGCAAGACGCACAGGAGGCAGCAGATTATTGAGTTGAGAAGCCTGCGCGTAAGCAGAAATAAGGCCACACAAAATGAGGAGGATCCACCTCATTTTGAATTGGTTCAATATTTCTGCCCAAAAATTCATTTTTGTAGAAGTCGTCGCCGATTGAATAGAAAGCCTGAATTCTCGTTCCGAAGATTCCGTTCAGAAATCAGCATGTTGGATAAACATTTACTCCTTGTCGGAGTCGGACTGTTTAATTTTAATTTTCCAGAAATCAGACAAAAATAAGACAATTGTCTTAGCTGAGATTCAAGGAAACCCTCGCCTCTAAGGCGAGGAATAGTCATATGTCGAAGCATCATTTTTTATGCTTCGGCTCAAAAAATCAGAATCAATTGGCTTTGGGCTTGGCGTATTTTTCTGCCAGTTTCTTCAAGAACGGCATGACGTCTTTATCATCCCACGGCAGATAGCCCGGAAGGTAGCCGACAATGTTTCCGGCTCCGTCAATAATGTAATTGGTCGGAACGACTTCAAGCGGCATCACATCTTCGATAGATTCCGTCGGGTCAGACCACGTATTAAATTCCGACATCTTGTGTCTTGCCAAGAATTTAGGAATTCCTGCAACGCTTTTGTCGACTGCAACACCGACGATCTCAATGTTTGAGCCCTTAAGCTGTTTTTGAAGATCAATCAGCTGAGGAATCTCTCGGATGCAAGGGGTACACCAAGTTCCCCAGACATTCAAAATCAAAAGTTTTCCGCGGTACTTAGCTAAATCGACTTTCTCGCCTTCAAGCGTAAAAATTCTAAGTTCCGGCAGAGGACGAGCCTTGGAGAATTCCACGAAAGGCTTCATGACCATCGGCTTTTCAAGTGCTTCTCCGGTGCTGTAGCCGCTAGTAGAAAAAATCGTTTGAGCGCCGACGGTAAAAGACGCCGCAAATACGGCAGCGGCAACTAAAAGTTTGAACGAAATGTTCATGAAGGTTTCTCCTTTTTACGTCTGAGGATAAGGAAAAGTGCTGTCAGCACCAAACCGGCAAAAAGTACGGCGGGAACAACCCAAAGCGCAGCGGTCCATGGATCCACAGGAGGATCGTATCGAATTTGCTTTCCGTAGCGAGAAGCAAAATACTCCAACACATTTTCCCGGCTTTCGCCGTTTTCCAATAATTGATAAATCTTCGCCTTAAGCTCTGCCGCCTGCGGTGCATTGGACTCATAAAGAGATTGATTCACGGCACCGGGATCGCGCAGTTCTTTCGAAATTTCTATGGCCTGATCGCGAATAGAAGGCGCTGCAAAAACTGTAGACGCAGTGCTGAAAGCAAGAAAAAAACAAAGGATTAATCTAAGTGCTAATCTCATGACTGACTCCATTCCTTTCTTCGCCAAGCAGAGGAAAAGACTGCTGATAAAAGCATGATGAGGCCTCCGATCCAAATCCAGCTCACCAAGGGACGGATGCTGAGGCGTACTAAAAATTCATCGCTGCTTAACCGGTTGCCCATCGAGACATAAAAGTCTCTAAAGAAGCCATGTGAAATACCGGCCGCCGTCATTTCCATGCCGTTGGATTTATAGGTTTGGCGCTGAGGATGAAGTTCGTCGATGACATCCTCATTTTTATTGAGCACGAGAACCTTGCCTTCATCGGCAAAGAAGGCATTGGTATCGACCTTGCGGGTTTCTTCATACACGAAGATCACGTCGCCGAGCGGGCGCCCCTGGCCCGGCCCCATTCTTACAACGGCTTCCTGAGAATATTGCGTGTCGCCGATCACACCGATGATGCTGACGGCAATGCCCAAGTGAGCGACTAGCGCAAAGAAGTTCTTGTGTTTCTTGGACCGCAGAGATGCCATAAAGGAACAAATAATCCACAGGGCACTAAACACACCGGCAGTCGTGTAAACAGAAGATTTCACTTCCGTAAAGAAACCGCAATAAAGAGCGGCGATAGCGGACAGAATGAAAGTCGCACCCCATGTCCACATCGGTGATTTTTTTAACTGAACTGCGCCGATCATCAGAGCAGCTAAAATCGCCATTGGTGCAAAAATCGAGTTGAAGTACGGAGCGCCTACTGAAAGGGAGCCTTTACCAAGGGCTTCATGCACTAAGGGATAAAGCGTGCCGAACAAGACGCAAACAGCTGTCACAGCAAGCAGCAGCACTGCCAAGACTAAAGAGATATCCTCGATACCGGAAATTTGCTTTGCGCTCTCAAATTTGGGTGCCCGAATCATGAAAAGAAATAAAGCCGGGACGACCATTAACAGAGAAATGACAAGCAGGAAGGCCCCGCGGTTGGGGTCTGAGGCAAACGCATGAACCGACTGAATCACGCCTGAGCGCACGATGAAGGTGCCGAGCAGGCAGAGCGCAAATGAAACGATGCAGAAAAACAAGACCGTCTTTGTGAGGTGGGCACGGAATCTGAGAAGAACCAACGCATGAAGCTGGGCTGTCATGAGAAGCCAGGGAACAAAAGATGAGTTCTCAACCGGATCCCAGAACCACCAGCCGCCCCAGCCTAATTCGTTGTAGGCCCACCAAGAACCTAGCACGTTGCCGGAGGTCAGGAAAAGCCACGCAATTACCGAAATCGTTGTGAGTCCGCGAAGAGATTCCGGTCTCACCTTCCCTTCCATCAAGGCACCAAGGCCGAATGCAAAGCACAAAGCAGTACCCGCGTAGCCTAAGAAAAGCATCGGCGGATGCAGAATCATGCCGATATCCTGAAGGATCGGGTTTAAGTCTTTTCCTTCGGGAGGAACTAAAGGCAGCAGACGTTCAAAAGGATTTGAGGTAAAAATCAGGAAGAGGCAGATAAGTCCGGTTACGCCGAGCAAAACGCCAAGCACTCGGGATTTGAACAGCTCGTCGTCTCGTGAGAAAACTGCAAACAATGAAGCCCAAACAGTAATCGTCCAAACCCATAAGAGCATGGAGCCTTCATGACTTCCCCAAACCGCAGAAATTTTATAAACCGGGTCGAGCTTCGTATTGGAATTGTTGGCAACGTAGGCAATCGAAAAATCATTCGTTAAAAATGCCCAGATCAGCATGATCAGAGCAAAACTTAAACCTGCAAAAGTAATGCCTAAAGCCGGCTTCCAAAGATGAACGAAAAGCGGTGCTCTGCTTTTAGACCCCAATAAAGTCGGCAAAGACAAAAACACTGCACATAACGCAGCGGCAATAAGAACAAAATGACTAATTTCTGCCTGCACAGGAGAGCGCCTTTCGTTAAAAACCTTTGGTTAGAAAGTTCTTTTATTCAAAATAAAACGGTCTAGAACGAACAAGACCGCCGACCACAGGCACAAATATACCCCAAGCCACGCAGTTTGGAGGGGAATGGTCGAATTTTCAAGCAGTTGCTGGTTAAAAAGACG
>CDZS01004117.1_pt1 | contig 12503 bp, 9 predicted proteins | sample 557751 | NCBI WGS metagenome assembly CDZS01 (sample SAMEA3182113, study PRJEB8094) | gut metagenome | biome: human; feature: gut; material: Stool; isolation source: human stools | place: Canada | collected 2013-05-07 | reverse complement strand
GTAGACAATCTGTTTTACTCCTTTTTATATGGGGCGTTAAAAGCCGTCTCTCCTATCTTAATCATTATCCTGATGGCTATTTTCAGTTACAACGTATTGTTGAAAACAGAAAAGATGGAGATTATCAAACAGCAATTCGCTTCTATTTCTACCGATAAAAGTATCCAGGTGTTATTACTGACTTGGGGATTCGGCGGACTACTGGAAGCGATGGCCGGCTTTGGGACAGCAGTTGCCATTCCGGCAGCCATTCTTATCAGTCTGGGATTTAAGCCTATCTTTTCGGCAACTGTAAGTTTGATTGCCAACAGTGTAGCCACCGCTTTCGGAGCGATCGGAACTCCGGTGTTGGTATTAGCCAAAGAAACGAATTTGGATGTATTGCATCTTAGCACGAATGTCGTATTGCAGTTATCCGTTTTGATGTTCCTGATTCCGCTGGTTTTGCTTTTCCTTACTGACTCCAAACTTAAATCGCTTCCCAAAAATATATTTCTTGCCTTATTAGTAGGCGGAGTTTCTTTAGTCAGCCAGTATCTGGCTGCCAAGTATATGGGTGCTGAATCTCCGGCCATTATCGGCAGTATTCTTTCGATTATCGTGATTGTTCTTTATGGAAAACTGACTGCCTCTAAAGAAGAGAAAGCACGGAAAAGCCATCTGAAAACAAAAGATATACTGAATGCATGGAGCATCTATTTGCTGATTCTATTTTTAATCATTCTGACCAGTCCCCTCTTCCCGGAATTGCGTCATACATTAGAGAATAACTGGATAACCCGAATCAGTTTGCCCATCAATGCTTCCACCGTCAATTATACCATTTCCTGGCTAACTCATGCCGGGGTATTGCTTTTCATCGGAACTTTTATCGGTGGATTAATTCAAGGAGCTAAAGTAAAAGACCTGTTCATCGTTCTTTGGAATACAGTGAAGCAATTAAAGAAAACATTCATCACCGTGATCTGCCTTGTGGGATTATCCACAATTATGGATAGTGCCGGAATGATTGCTGTGATTGCCACGGCACTGGCTACGGCTACGGGAAGTTTGTATCCACTGTTTGCTCCGGTCATCGGTTGTCTGGGAACGTTTATCACCGGAAGCGACACCTCTTCCAATATCCTTTTCGGAAAGTTGCAAGCAAGTGTTGCAGGGCAAATTCATGTCAGCCCGGATTGGCTGTCCGCTGCAAATACAGTAGGTGCTACAGGTGGTAAGATTATCTCTCCACAAAGTATTGCTATTGCTACTTCTGCGGGAAACCAACAGGGAAAAGAAGGTGAAATACTGAAAGCGGCTATTCCTTATGCGTTGGTGTATGTGGCGATTACCGGAATTATTGTTTATATTTTCAGTTGATTACCCCAAAGATATCTCTAATAAGTTTACGATGTCTTTACCCTCACACCCTCTCCCTATTAGCTCAAACCGCTTATTCATCATGGTTACAGGTGGGAGGGTAAACGGTTACTTTCAACCTGCCTCGTAATTACTCATTGGAAAATTTCCGGTTAACAGTAGTTCCACTTTGTTTCATTACTTGGGACAAAGTGTTTCACACTGGGAAACAAAGTGTTTCACACCGAGAAACGAACTGTTTCAAGGCTTGAAACATATTTTGAAACTATTCGGTCATTATTTGTATAAGTTCTATAAGTTACTTATACCACATGATATACCACTTCATGCGCTTCCGTCAGTTGAGGAACCTCCAGTTTATCCAACATCTTATCCAATACAGATTCAGGAAGTGCATATTCCCTGCTTTTATTTTGTTGACGCCAAGTGTGATAGGGCTGTTCCAGATAGACTATCTTCACTTTTGCACCATAATCAACAAACAGATCAATCAGTTGGGCACGCATCTGACGAGTTATGTTAGTAGCATTCCAAACAAAATCCTGTCCTTTGCGAAGATACGTTCTGGCTTCTTCCTTCGCCATTTGCACTACCCGTCCATTCGCCGACTTATCCGTGGGACTCAATTTGTACTTGCGACGAATGGCATCCAAGCTCACCACCGGCATATCCATGCCAGCAGACTGAATATAATAGTCTTTCCCCATTCCCGGAAGTCCTGACAACATCGTCACTTCACATTTAAACTGTTCGTGAGGGATATAATCAATATAACTGCCTTCTGCATGGAAGTAATGAAAGCGTGCATAATCTGTGGCAAACTCTCTCGGTTTACTCCAACAATCTTGTTCACGGCAGAAAATCTCAAACAGTTCCACTGCTTCCAACAACCCATTCTTATCTTCACAAATACGTCCTCTGACATCAGCTTCAGCCAACATTTTCAGTAATGAAGTATCTACCCGTAAAGAAGCTTCACAGAGTTTCTTTACAGAATCCGACTTCTCCATCAGCCAAACAGGCAATCCGTGATACCGGACTAAAGACGCAATCTGCTCCCGAATATGGAACGGAGCAGGACAATCCCGGTATAAAATAGTACGGGTAGTGTACTCTCCTTTTCTGGCGTGCCCTTTAGCAGATACCCGCCCCTCTCCTTCATCCACGGAAGTCGAACGTTTTTCAACATCATGCAACAATGCAGATGTCCAAATAATTTCTTTCTCCAAGGTGCAGAGAGTCTGATAAGCAGAAGACTGCTGCAATGCTTCCAACACCATACGGGTATGCTCGGCCACACTTCCCTCCGCGTGATAACAAGTATCTTGCGGGACTACATTCATTTCGCGTACCCACTCGAACTGCTGTTCAAGTGAGCACCACGATTTATCTTCTATCAATTTCCAATTCATCATTATTCTCCTTTTCATTACTCAATTCCCAGACAAGCGGGGCACGTTTCCAATTACGCGTCCAATGCTCATCTGTTTTGACGTGTCCTTTTCGCACATATTTAAACACATGATGCGCAAATTCGCTTACCGGATATTCCTCGATATTGCGGCTGACTACTCCTTCACGAGTACAAGCCACTTTTGTCCACGGATCACATGAACCGAAAACAGACGGGTCTTGTGACATATCAATGATTTCCTGTTTTAAAAGTTCCGGCGTTAAACCGGAAACAGGTTCTATCTTCAACTCTGGAACAGTAGGCAAGTCAAATAAAGCTGCATAAAACTTCACTTCTTCCCATGACAACCATTGATCCATGCAACGAACCGCAAAGATATAAAAATGCGTTTCTAATCGCTGATATTCAATAGAATGTATGGCGTATAGATTTTCTCCAAAGATTTCTATATCACCCAAATCATTCTTTATCAATTCCCAACGTTCCCGCAGTTGCCTCGTCCAGGGTGAAGTGGTGGGAGCCGCATGCGAACGGGCAAAGACACCCCACTGACTCAAACAATTATTCTCTCCATCCAACTTCTCGGTATGCACCAATGTCTTAATCCGTTGGATATCTTCCCAATACGTATGATTAATCCGGTCATCACTAGTCGTTCCGGGAGAGAACGGATAGTGATAGGTACGACCATATTTCTCTGATATCATCTTCTTCTTTTTTTTTAATTAAATACTTATTCTTTTTTGCACAGCTAAACAGCACTAAAGCCACTACCCGGCAACATTCCGCAGGTCCTCTGCCGGAAGTAATTTGTAAATAGACTTTTTCTTTCATCGCATCATTCCTTATTCATTCGTACAATGCGAGGCATAAATTTGCCTTGCACTTCCACTAGTGTCTCCTGCGTATACATCACTCTGTCAATGTCCTTGTATGCCAGCGGCATTTCTTCCACACTCCCACCAATCAAAGTAACTCCTGCTTGCGACAGTAACTTCTTCAAAGCCGATTGCGTAAAACTATCTTTTGCCTTTTGACGGGACATTGCCCTGCCGGCTCCATGAGAAGCCGAATTCAACGCTTCTTCCATCCCTTTGCCACAAACCAGATAACCCGGGGTGGCCATACTTCCGGAAATCAATCCCGCTTGTCCCTTTTGCGCCGGAGTGGCTCCTTTACGATGGACGATTGCCATACGTCCCGGTGTTATTTCCTCTTTCCAAGCGAAGTTATGATGGTTATTGACATTAGCGAGAGGCTTCAACCCTAAGGCTTTCGCCAAATTCAAATGAATCCGTTCATGACAGGCACGGGCATAATCACCTGCCAGATTCATACTCATCCAATACTCCTGTCCCTCTTCCGTGTTCAAATCCAACCAGGCAAAATGTTGTGCTTCACGGGGAAGCCTGCACACTTCACGTGCCAGCAGACTGTAATGTTTTGCAATAGCAGCCCCCAATCCTCGTGAACCGGAATGTGACAGCAACGCCAAGTAACTTCCTTCCGGAAGATTCAGTACGTTTTTTTCTTGCAAAGTGATCTCGCCGAACTCTACAAAATGATTGCCACCACCGGAACTCCCCAGTTGACGGACGGCCTTTCCATGCAAGTCCCTTAATAAAGGCGTCAGACGGAATTCCTCCCTATCCAACACTTCATGTTCCTGCTCAAAACCCAATCCACCATCCATACCGAAATGGGTGAAATCTTTCAAGGCTTCTTTCATCTGATAGGCATACCGTTTCAGAAAATTTGCTCCGGCATCGAATACTGTCAGACTCATCCGGCAGCCGATATCAACTCCTACGGCATACGGAATCACCGCATTATCCGTAGCAAGCACTCCACCGATAGGCAACCCGTATCCGGCATGAGCGTCAGGCATCAATGCTCCGCCCACTGTTACAGGCAAGCGCATAGCCAGGTTCATTTGTTGTTTGGCAAGCGTCTCGATAAATTTACCTCCATAGGTTTTATACATCAACGGCTCATCCAGTAGATCATAAGCTATAAACTCTTTCGCTACTATAGTTGGCGAAAGGCGTTCGGCCAGCTTATTCCATATTTCATTGTTTTTGTAAGACTCGGGATGCTCGAGTATATCGCTCAATGTCATTTCAATCTGTTCTTTTGTGTTATATTTGCAATGTTTGCTCACAATGTCCACTACCAGACTACGGGCAACATTATCCCGATATCCCAGTTTACTTAAATCTTTTAATCGTATTCCCATACTCTTTTTTCATTCGCATACAACATTCCCTGTCAACCTCACCGGCAAACGACGATGCAATACACGTGATACCAATGCTTAGGATACGGATATAAAATACCCTCCCACCGCATTGAAGTGATTAATTTAAAAAAATAATAAATGTGATTGCAGGACTAATCAACCATTGCCGCCTGTTAGTAGAATTGCGGTCAATGTAAGAACCATCAGTTCAATATAAAAAAATAATAAGTTGCAAAGCCTCATCCTCCCGACGAGACAACTTAGTCCTAATTTGAAAATATTATAACTCCAACATAATTAATACCCTTTCCATCAATTTTAAAGGGTGAATACTCATTTTATCGAGGCAAAAGTAGTGCTTATTTTTATATCTTCCAAAGATTAATAGACAAATTTTAGTGTTCAATAACTATCCGAGGGAAGTTTTGCCAAGAGTTTCTGTCAAATTGCTATTTTATGGTCCCTTTATATCGTCTATCTTTGCATCAGATAAAAACAAAAAGAAAAATAATATATGAAACGGATAAAAAGCTTATTAAGTGTCTTCGTCTTGACACTGGCAGCCACGGCTTGCGCGGGAAACAGCGGAGAAAATAAAAAGAGCAATGAACCAACAAAGGAGGACAATAAAATGGAAGTAGTAGCATTAAATAAAGCAGATTTTTTAAAGAAGGTATATAACTATGAAGCCAATCCAAACGATTGGAAATTTGAAGGCAGCCGTCCTGCCATCGTAGATTTCTATGCTACCTGGTGCGGTCCCTGCAAAGTGATGCACCCGATTCTGGAAGAACTTAGCAAAGAATATAGTGGCAAAGTAGACATCTATCAGATTGATGTGGACAAAGAACAAGATCTGGCAGCGGCATTCGGTATCCGCAGCATCCCTACCCTATTGATGATTCCGATGAAAGAGGAACCGAGAATCATGCAGGGAGCTATGCCTAAAGACCAGCTTAAAAAAGCAATTGATGAATTTCTTCTGAAACAAAATAACGAAGCAAAGCAATAGACTTCGACTTTTTTCTCGTCATGGCAACTGCCCTCTATTCGTCTTTTGAAGATGAATAGAGGGCTGTTTATATATGCCAAATGATAAGAACAAACATATTTGCATATATTCGCACTTCACTTTATCTTCTTATTTATATTTCAAATTGAAAAAATGCAGAAACATTGAATAATACTACATCACGATCTCACACTCTTTGTTTCATCACAAACCCCTCAAAGAAGTCGTCGCGATAACTGTTACCGATAGCTATTTCATACGATTTTATGAATATATCATTATTGTCAAATGATTCGATGTGACCGGTATTGACAATATATGACTTATTCACTCGCAGGAAGGTTGATTTGGGTAACAAATCGAATATGGCTTTCAAACTCATACGGGTGATAATACGCTGATCGCTAAGTTGGATTATAACGTAATCTTTCAATCCTTCAATAAAGAGAATATCGGAGAAGTTGACTTTGAAATACCGGCGTTCTGCTTTCACAAAAAAATAGTCGGCAGTAACCACTGTTTCGATGGCTTCTTTCTCTTTTTTCAGTAACAAAGAATGGTAAGACAAAGCCTTATCCACAGCTTTTTGAAAACGCTCCGCTTCAACAGGCTTAATCAAATAATCTATCGCATCCACTTCGTAACTGTCCAGTGCATACTCTGTGTAGGCTGTGGTAAAAATGACCAGTGTTTTCTTTGAAATCGTACGTGCAAACTCAATTCCTGTAATCCCTGGCATCTGAATGTCAAGAAAAACCAAATCAGTCACATGTTGCTCCATGAAATCGGAAGCAGTGGACACACTATTAAAACTCCCGATTAATTGAAGGTTATTCGATTCTTCTATCAATAGCTTCATGGCTTCACGTGCCAATGGTTCATCGTCTACAATAATACAATTCATAATATTATACTTAAAATTACAGTATATTTATTTTCATTCTCTATCTGCTTCAGTTCATACCGACCGGGATACAACAGCCCCAATCTGCGTTGAATATTCACAAGTCCTATCCCTCCGACTTTCCCTTTACTAACGGCAACTTCCGGTGTGGAATTCTCGCATCGAAACTCTAATCTATCATTATCAACCTTAAACGAAACGTGCACATACGAAGGATGCTCGCTGTCAAAACTATGCTTTACCGCATTCTCCACAAAAGGAATAAACAATAACGGCTGAATCCAAATGGAATCTGTCTTTCCATGTTCCTCCATCGTAAACTGAAAATTATCACGACGGATCTTTTCCAGATTCAGATAATCATTTAAGAAACGGATATCCGATGCTAACGAGACTCTTTCTCGCGAACTGTCATTTATCTGATAGCGCAATAAATCCTCTAATTTGAAAAGTACTTTGGATGCTTCTTCCGGATTTCTCTTTATCAGGACATTGGCATTATTCAGCATATTAAAAAGAAAATGCGGATTAATCTGATTTTTAAGAAACTTCAGTTCCGACTGTAAAGTCGTGGATTCCAGTTCATCAATACGCAGGTTGTAGCGTAGCCAATGCATGAACAATGAGATAGCTGCAGAGCCTGCCATGACAAAGCCAATGGTCAGTATGCCCGAAAAAGCATTGATAAAAGTGGCAAAGCCATTGGGATCTTTTCCGGGCAGAATCACTTCAAAAAGCAAACCTTGGGTAACTGAAAGAAAAGTAATGACTGCTATATTTGTAATGACTGCCATCAACACATAACTACCCCAACGATTCTTCAACAGGAAATAAGGAACCAATACATACAGGTTTATATATATCACCATATTCATAGAAGCAAAATATGCCAGACATCCGCCCAGTCGCCTCCCAAAGGAGACTGTTTGTAAAGGCTCATACCAAAGGACGTTGATTGTTATCAAAACAACAACCAATTGCAGCAGCAAATGCCTGTATATCCGATAACGGGGACTCAATAGAAATGCAGTGACACTTTTATCATTCATGTTTCTATCAGTGGTATTTTTATTGAAGTCATTACCATGATTGGTATCCATACTCATGACTCACCTCCTTTCAGTTCCAGCCATATACTGCCGACAGCCAATGATAATCTGTAACGGCTTCCATACAAAATATCCAATCTTTGTCTGATTCTTTCCAGCCCTTTATCGGACGACAAGAGATTTACTTCAGGACAAGCGCAAGCGAAAATAATCGTACCCTTTTCCGCTTTCAAATGAGTTTTCAATGAAACAGGAGGCTGTATCTGTTGCTCGTCTATTGCTTTGACTATATATTGTACAAAAGGGATGAAAAGCAAAGGTGGTACCAACATTCTGTTCACTTCGCCTTCGGAAGTAAATTCATAGTAAAATTGTGGTCGGGAGGTCTGTTCCAATGTCAGGTAATTAGTAAGAAATGTAATTTCGCTACTAAGCAAGACTTTGGCCCTATTGCAGTCATACAACTGATAGCGGAGAAGTTGGCTTAACTTCATCAACATCTTTGAGGCTGTTTCCGGCTCACTCAACGTTAATTCTCCCGATTGGTGCAATGTTTTAAAAAGAAGTTCAGGGCTGATCTGTTCTTTTAACCGTTCCACTTCAGAAACGACATGGGCTTTCTCCATTTGTGAAACACGCCGGTTGTTAATCATCCACTCTTTCAGAAGAACTGTCATCGTACCTCCTATCATACACAGCGTAGATAACATAAAAGAAGAAATATAGTCCACTACCATGTGCATCGAAAAATAAGAACCTCGCGCATGGAGTTCCGGCCAATAGGAATATGCCATGTATTCTATTGACATCTGTATCAACAGAGCTACGATCATCGCAGTAGAAAGCAATGACAAATAGGTCAGATAATGTCTCTTCAACAAATATTTCGGAAAGAGTTGGAAAAGATTCAAGTAGATAACCGCTACATAAGTGAGCAGGTAAAGAAAGGTAAATGTGTAAATCCATCCGCCCAATATATCCTTATAATCCAAAAAGATAATAAAGACCTGATTGAAAGAGATCGTCCCCAGCACCAGGATAAGTACCAAATACCGCATCCATCGTAAGTCCGGACTAACGAGAAATCGATATAAAAAGGTAGATTCACTACCTGTTGCAAGTGTTTCAGTTGTCATACGCTTTATTGGGGACGAAGATAAAACATTTTTCCGGTTAGACTCTATACCGTATCTCTAAAATTCAAGTTTATAACTCACATTCGTCAATATCGTAGAATTGTCGCTGACATCTATTTTTCCAGTTTTCACATTATATTCATGACCGTAATGTTCTTTAGCACCCGTAAAGTTAAGTCCTTTCACTGCAAATTCATGTGATACTTTTCTCTTGTTGATACGATAACTGACAGTATAATTACCAATCAACATAGGAGAATATTGTTTTGAGAAAGCTTTCGTTTCGTCATATTGCACTTCTTTATCCGGATGATTCATCGTTGCCTCCAAGTCAATCGGAGAATATCGATCACCACCTTGCAAGGTTAGTTTCAGATTGACACTAAGTATATTCTGTTTATTTCTTCCCAACATCCATTCTTTACCGATAAGTCCGTTTATCACATAATTACGGTTAAACTTCGTGTTATACCACACACCGTCCCCACCCCGGTAACGGGAATCAAACCAGGAACCCGAAATCATATAATAAAGTCCTTTCTCCAAAAAACGTTCGAAGGTAATGTCTATTCCCACATTGCGTCCTCTTCCTTTATTAACCAACGCATCTTCCACATAAAAATCAGAACGGTTAAGTACGGAGTAAGAACTATCCGCCATGACTGGGACATCATGCAAAAACTGGATATATGGTTCTATCTTCAGATTCATGCGATCAGAAATCTTGTAACCGAATGATAACATAATGTGCTGTGCTTTTGTAAAATCAAGATCTTTATTGACGGATTGATTGCCTGTACTTTTCGTTTTAACAAAATATACATCCATCTTTTCCATGCGACTGTACATTCCATAAGCCAACGCGAAGGTTGCTTTTGGAGTAGCTTGCCACTTCAGGCCAACCCGTGGTTCTACAGACCATTTATTGTTCAGAGTCAGAAGCTGTCCATAGATTCCTGCATTAAGGGTCCAACGCTCTGTTAATCCCACCGATGAACTATTGTAGGCTGAAATCAGACTTGTATTACCTTTTCCTTGAGATACAATTTCCAGTGGTTCGGCTTCATAAGGAGCAATGGAAAGATCCATTTTGTAGAACATATTGGTATAAGTGAATCCTGTCTTGTTCGTAAAACGGTTACTGAATTTACGATTAAAGGTGGTGGTAAATATCAGGTTGGTATATTTTGAATCAAGATCCATATAAGGAGTAGACTCCATCGAATGGTTGAACAAGGTTGCTCCTCCGTCGAGTTGCGAATAGGTAGCGGCTATCGTGGTCTTCAATGATGCGTCATTATTAAAGAAATAACGATGGCTGACACCTCCGGCTGCCATATATTGCTTGTCTCTTGATTCACTGCGGTCGCCCCAATAATCCCATTTCTCTGTGTTCTTCTCAAAATCACTGGTGAACTTATCAATCAGGCTCGTTCCCCAAACAGAGAACGTTCCGGCTTTCTGTGTTGGAAAGTTGAGTTTGAGGTTCAGGTCCTGATAATCCATCGTTCCTCCTTCAAGATTCAGAAGTCCGGTTGTAGAATAACGGTAATTGAAAATATACGATGCTTTATGTTTCTTGCTCAAAGGGCCTTCGGAAGCGACGTCGATTCCCATAATTCCCACCTGAATGGTATTTTCGTTCTTTTGGTTGTTGCCGTTACGCAATTTCATGTCAAAGACTCCGGATACAGCATTTCCATATTCGGCAGGAAATGCTCCGGTGAAAAAATCAGAGTTTCCAAGCACTTGTGAACTTAGAGAGGAAAGGATTCCTCCACCCAACGTAGCGATGTCCGCAAAATGATTCGGATTAGGAATTTCGACATCCTCCAGTCTCCATTGCAACAGATGTGGGGCATTGCCATGAATAGAAATTCCATTGGAAGAAACGCTGGGAGCTACTCCGGCAAAAGCAGAAACCAAACGTGCGGGATCATCAAATCCACCTGCATAACGGCTCGCTTCTTCTACACTCAACATACGTGCTCCGGTAGTAGCCATCTTATTCATTGCTTCTTCCTTGTTCGTCCGCGCACGAATTATTACTTCGTTTAATTCGTTCACGCTTTCTTTCAAAGGTATTTCCAAATATATTTCCTTGGCGGAGGTCACCAGTATTTCTCTGAAAATGCCCGGTTCATATCCCATAAACGCAGCTTCTACGGTATGTCGCCCGACAGGAACCTGCGGTATACTGAAACGACCAAGACTGTCTGTTATCGTACCCGCCCCCTCTTTTTCAGATAGCTTTACTGTTGCATACGGTATCGGAAACTTCGAGTCTCCATCTATAACAATCCCACGGATGGTCTGCACCGGACGTCCTTTCCGTCCTGTTGTCTGGCTGAATACTGTTACAGACACAAATAAAGCGGTCAATAATAGGATCCATCCGCCATAACGATATATTTTCCGGGAAAGTTCTTCACTTAGAACTTTTTCAAAAGTTTTGAGCACTGTCCCACACTCATCTAAAGAGACACCCGACTGAATAGATATTTTCTCTAATAATCTAGTTTTATTCATCTTCATGATTTTATTCCGTTTTTATTTCGTCACGAAGATAAGGCAGAGATCAGCACTAATTTTTCAAATGAGACGAACGTGTCCCATTTGTAGACTAAATGCAAAATTAGCAAGATGAAAAATAAAAGAAAAGAAGAATATCGCTTTTAAAGGATATATAACCCATTCTAAAGGTGGTGTGACTTTCATTAAAGTCCTTTGGTAATTACAGGCAACCCAAATAAGCCCTTTTGCAAAGTCAGAATCTTCGGCCGACCTGTCTTTGTTTTATTATAAGTAGAAGGAGATACATGCAATGTTTCTACATTCCCATTTTCAAAAGCTACCTGCAAATAATATTCTTTACGAACACCATCCGACACATAACGATGTCTGCCGACCCTACGAGTTTTCTTATGTGTTTCTATATATTTTTTCTGTACCATGACTTCCTCTTCATGCGTGGAAGCAGAATCGGCGAACCAGTAATTCCCCCCAAAAAACAAAACACAACTGATAGCACCGACACAAACCAAATGGCAACAACAATTAATTAGTCGCCCCTTAGAATGTGCTTTTACGCCTAATAATCAACATATTAATATATAAATTGCTTTGATATATCTGCAAGTTTTTGTATCTTTATGGTTGAAAACTTGCAGATTATTATGATAAACAAGACCACCCCTCAGCCCTCCTTGTTCAGCTCTTTGACAGACCAGCTGAATCCCAGGCATCCCTTATACCTGCTTGCCAATAAGATAGACTGGCGCCGTTTTGAAGAAGCTTTCTCCCCGCTATACTGTGCCGTCAACGGTCGTCCGGCCAAACCCATCCGCCTGATGTGCGGACTTCTGATTCTTAAGCACGTGCGTAACC
>CDZS01046716.1_pt1 | contig 12637 bp, 24 predicted proteins | sample 557751 | NCBI WGS metagenome assembly CDZS01 (sample SAMEA3182113, study PRJEB8094) | gut metagenome | biome: human; feature: gut; material: Stool; isolation source: human stools | place: Canada | collected 2013-05-07 | reverse complement strand
CCGATAGCTCAGTCGGTAGAGCGACGGACTGTTAATCCGTGGGTCGTTGGTTCAAGTCCAACTCGGAGAGCCACCGAATTCAGTTTGCTTGTTTGATCTACAAGCAATGAATGCCGTGCTCCAGGGTTTCTGTAGCGGTTCTATTCTTGGTGAACCTTAAACGAAGAAGGTTATCGCAACTATCCAAAAGCGTTTGCGGAGTTTAAGCCTTTTTACTCTGATTAAGGCTTTGGTGAGGTTAGCCAATTCAACACGGTCTAGCGCTGGGTCGTGGCGGAAAAATAACAAGGGGTCTGTTAAAGATCGACAGACTCCGCCTCAAAGTCATTTGGTAAACAGATGATTTTGAAGTTTTAATCGCAGTGGTGGCTGAGAGGTTGAAAGCGGCGGACTGTAAATCCGTTTCTCTGAGCGAGACACGTTGGTTCGAATCCAACCCCTGCGACCAAGTAGTTTGCGGGTATGGTTCAACTGGTAGAACAACGGCCTTCCAAGCCGTTGACGAGAGTTCGAGTCTCTCTACCCGCTCCACTAGGAGTTGACCTGCACTATCCAAGACATAACGTCTTAAGACTTGTGTTTGGAGTTCGTGCAGGTTTTTATAAAGATGTACCGACAAGCTGTATGGAACATTCAGTGCCCTCTCTGTGAGAGAGTTCCTGTCCGGCTCCACTAGCGGGTATATAAAGCCTCGACAATAGCTTCCTCGTCCGGCAGTAAAGCGCAACCCGTCGAGTCATTGAAGTGTGCAAATTCGTAGGACGAACGAGTTTGTGAAGGGTACGTTAGATTGGCCACTGGTGTACCTGTGTGACCGTCAATCGGCGCCTTTAATTGATGGAAACACGAAGGTCGGAGGTAGCTCAGTCGGCAAGAGCGACCTTTAATAAGGGTGTGTCGTGGGTTCGAGCCCCACCCTCCGACAATTTTTAATAGTCCGATTTTGAATGAACAACATTAAACAAATTGAGGTCAAGACTGAGTTTGGTCAATGTTGTTTATTGATTTACTTAGATGATCTTTCTAAAGGTTATCTAACAAATGTTGAAATCTTCAAAGAGCATCGTCGCCAAGGGCACGGTAACGAACTATTAGAGACAGCGCTGAGAATTGCCAAACAGCAAGGTGTTTCTTGTGTTGTTTTGCAGGTTGTCTCTGACTCGTTTGTTCGACGCTGGTACGAAAAACACGGCTTTCGCAGACTAAACGTTTATCAGCATTCGCCTCAAGAAGGTCACATTTGGATGACAAAGGAGATTTAGAGAGTGTGGCAAATTAAGAATCCCGAAATCGAGAAGAAAATTCTCGTTTTCTTTACTCAAGAAGAAATTGATTTAGCCTGCAAAAAGCAGATTGACGATGAATTTTCTTACGTTGTTTTCAGAAAGGAAGACTGTCTCGGCTTTAATGAAGTCAGTTTTGAGGTTGAAAAGAAAGAGCTTGAGGAAGTTGAAAAATACGACCCAAGAGCTTGGAACGATTTCTCTAAAGTGAAACCACCTCGGCCTGGTTATTACTGCGTTTCTAATTTCAAGATCAACGATTATCCCTCCGAAGTCTTTCAGATTTATTGGGATGGTGAGAAGTGGAATCCTTCTAACACCCTCGCTGTTCTTTCTTTCAGAGAATATCCGATTGACCCTACTCATTTGGACGGTTTTTGGGATACAAAAGGTCTCTAATCGTGCCCAATCCATTCGTTAATCTCATTGTTGCACGCAGTCGGAACGGCGTGATTGGCAAAGACGGCAAATTACCTTGGCGATTGCCTGAAGACCTGAAGTTTTTCAAAGCAAAAACACTCGGTCATCACGTCGTTATGGGGCGCCATACTTGGGAGTCCATCGGTCAAAAAGCTCTGCCAGAAAGAAGCAACATCATTCTTACAAGCAATCCTGATTACAAAGCTAAGAACGCTTTTGTCAGCTCCTCCTTAGAAGATGTTTTAGAGCGCCTTAATTCTGATGAAACGGTGTTCATTATTGGCGGGGCAGAGCTTTACAAACACGCTCTGCCTTACGTCAAACGTGCATGGATTACCGAGATTGATGCGGACTTTGAAGGTGATACGACATTTGACGCTTTAGATGAAAACGAATGGAAGCTCGTTTGGGTTGAAGAACATTCAAAGACTGAAGACCGACCGTTCGGTTTTAAATTTCAGTGCTTCGAGAGGGTTAAGTAATGTGGCAAATTAAGAACGAAGAGCTTAAAAAGACAGTCGGAGCTTTCTTTACCGATGAAGAAATTGATGAACAAGTTTGTCGTGTCTGGAAAACAGATTCCACTTACGTGCGTCTTCAAAAATACGTTCAACCTTCTTATCAAACCATAATCTTTGAAATTCCATTAGAAGAATTCAAGTTGATCTACAACCCTAATGGTTGGAATCCTTACCCTTCCGTCACACCTCCCAGCGAAGGAGATTGGCTCGTACAGGACAAGTACGGAGATTTAACAATCAGAGAGTTTCACGTCACTTACGGCCCCGAAGGTTGTGACAAATGGTGGGAAAACACTCCTTCTTATTACCCCGAAGCAGTGGCTTTCAGAGCTTTGCCGGAACCTTACACAGGAAATAAAAAATGAAACTCAGTTACTTCGATTGTCAATTCCTAGCTCAGAAGTTAAATAATATTGCACGTAACCCTGACGTTGGTTCTCACGACAAACGTTATTGCGACACCCTGCTTCCTTACTTTGAAAGAATAGTTGAAAGCAGACCTGATGGTGTCCGTATGTCTAGTGACGTAGAGATTGCTTTCGAGGATAAGATCAACGAAAGAATCGCAGAACTGGTCAGCCAAGAAAATAAAGCCCAAGAGAAAATCGACCTGATGGAAAAAATCAGAGCAAATATGACCAAAGTCTTCTGGGATTACTTTTTTCTTACCATCAAGGTTGTCCTTATCTTCACGTTGTTAGGCGCATTCCTCTACACAATTGCGCACCTCGTACCTAAGGAATGGGCTATTTGGGCACCTCTTCCCATTGCCGCTGGACTAGCTTTTTGGGAATGGTGCGGAAGCACCTTTAAGCGCTGGTATCACGGTCATTGGAAATAAGAATGAAGAAAGTTGAACTAGCGATTGAAGACGCAGAAACCTGTCTAAACGTTTTACGGTGCGTGTTGAGAACGGTTGACCGCTTGTCCGCAAGGAGAAAGCCTTTTGCTCCTCCTGAACGGCGTTCACCTCCCTTCCCGACTGACGCACTTTTTGAACTGATGGACAACCTTTCGTACGCAATTAAAAAAGCAAAGGAAGAACAGATATGACGGTGAAAGTAATTCAATGCGATCACAAGAAACGTATAGACGGGTATTGGTTGGAACTCAAAAAACTTGCAGATCGATGGGAAAAAGACATTTCCGAGCTTAAGGAGATTAACGAAATCTCGGAAGACGAAGCTCTTTCAGAAGGCGATGTTCTTGAACATCTTTGGGATTACATGGAAGAAGTCAGCACTCTTGCTGACGATATATACGAAGACGAAGAAGATGATGACGAGGAGGAAGAATAATGGAAATCTCACCTCTTCTTATTTACTTCGTTGGACAACTTGACGCGTTTAACGGCGTCTGTGGTCTTACCTTATTTTTAGGAGGAATCGCTTTAGTATTGATGAACATTATTAAAGCGGTCTCCTACTGTGACGCTGATACAAATTACGAACTTAAGGCATACAACAAACTCAAACTTGTAGTCGATAAAACAAATAAAGTATTAGGCCCAATAGTGTTTGCCGCGTTTTTGGGAGTTGTATTTCTTCCCAGTCGAAGCACTGTAGCCGCCATGATCGTCGTCCCCGCCATCTCTGCCAACCAAAGCATTCAGAACATCTCTAAGGGCGCTCTTCAGTGGGCGGAGCAATACATTCAAGAACAACTTAATCCTAAGAAAGAAAAATGATTGATAAATACAAAATTCACAATGAAATCTGCATGAATCTCCATCAGACTTACGTTGCCAAGAACACTGATTACGGAGATTCTTTCGCTAAAACCCGCTCGGAGTTCCCCGAAGCGATTTTGATTCGTTTGTCTGATAAGTTTGAGCGCATTAAGTCCCTTTATCGCAAGTCTGACCGTCAAGTTAAAGATGAAAGCATTGAAGACACCCTGCTTGATCTTGCTAACTATGCGATTATGGAAGTCGTTGAACGTCGTGCAACAAAGCGTTCTGACGCCAATGATGAACCCCAGCACGTCTCTTTGCCGATTCAAGCAAAGTACACGGACAACGACGAATATCCTTACAGGTAATTAAACATGACTAAGTTTGATGTAGTCTCCGACCTGCATTTTGATCACTTCGTAGGAAGTGGTGAAGCGGGTACAGAATTCTTGGAAAGCGTATTTCTCAAGTCAACCGCTCCCAATCTTTTGGTAGCGGGAGATATTGGCAACTGGTACAGCGAACACGCTTTGTTTTATACAGACTACTTTTTCAACTTAGTTAGACATAAATATCAAAACGTCGTTTGTGTCTTAGGAAACCACGACTATTACCTCTTCGGCCTAGATAAAGAATCTAGCCCTGTCGCAAAGTACCGTGAGCGCTATTCAGACTACAAAAATGTTCATTTTCTTAGTCTTAGCGACGCTCCCAGCACGGTAAAAATTGAAGACACTACAGTCATTGGCGGAACACTCTGGTCTGATCTTGATCCAACCTATGAGCTTGATATTGTTCGTCGTCTCAATGACTTTTGGTATGTTCACGGTTTAACAGCAAAAGACTACCGAGACAGATTCACAAAAGAATTGCTTGAGCTTGATAGACTGCTCGAAATACACAAAGATGAGAAAGTTGTTGTTCTAACTCATCATGCTCCAACTTTTGCTACAACGCCAATGTTCAGTGATAGCCCGCTTCAAAGTGCTTTCTGTACTGACCTTACAAGAATATTTCTTTCTCGGTCAAACATCAAAGCGTGGGTATTCGGTCATACCCATGTCAAAGCCGAGCTTGAGATTGGCGGAGTTAAGCTGATTGAAAACTCATTTGGATATTACGGTCAAGAGAGCTTAGATTACAAGCCGAAGTTATTGACAATAGAGTAAAAATTTAGCCCCGCTTTTGCGGGGCTTTTCGTTTCTTTAAATTCCCATCTTCTGATAGATCAGCGGGAGCAGGTTCGATTCAGGGTCAGGAGTTAAACGATGACCGACCTTAACAGCGATACCGAGCTTAGGGAGCATATTCATGACCTGAGCCGACTGAGCGTTTGCAGTTCCAGGACTGTAGGGTTTCTTCAGCAGTGCTTGATAGAGGTTCCCTTTTTTACCACCGTCAAGAAAACCGTCTTGCTTGAAAGTGTCAAAAGCAATTTTAAGTACCGTGTTGAGACTGCAACCTCCCGTCAGGAATGTGTAAAGCTGAACAACCTTTTCGCAAACTTTCTTCTGAGAGAAGACCTTCTTGTCGTCCAGGAGCTTTTCTAGCTCACGTACTTCTTTCACCTGCTCTTCTTCATCGATGTCTTTGGTAAGCGCTAACACCTCAGAAGAGTTTTTTATGCGTGTCTGAAGCATTCTTCCGTAACCGTCTTTGTAAGTAACGCGAGGTTCGGAGACTTTCTTTTCTTTCGGAGCTTTTGCAACTTTTTTCGCTTTAGCGGGTTTTGTAGTCTTTTCTTGCTTTTCGACTTTTTCAACCTTGTCTAAAGCAATGAGCTTTTGTTCAACGAAGTCTTTGGTAACGACTTCAGGGATACCGACAGGTTCGTCAATGACGATGACATCTTCAGTGTTCAATGTGCTCATAAGTTCATCTAAATCTTCAGCTATTTGTTTCTCGTTCATGTTGTACCTCTTTGATTACAAAAGAATTTCTATATGCTTATTGTAGAGGTGTGAATATTGGCGGGAAGACTCAACTTATCTTCATTCCAAGCATGAAAAAGCCCCGAAAGTTCGGGGCTGATTTTTAGATGAAAACCTCTGTTGTGAAGAATTCTGCCTGACCTGTTCGTGTTAGTTCCCGATTGATCTTATTGACCATCTCTATGGCAACTTCATCTTGATAACCGAAACGCCAAACAAGTTGTTCGATCATTATCAGACAGTCTGCAAGCTCGGTGACTAAATCCTTTCTTGTGATTGGATTGTGACCGTGACGACGCATTTTGATGATCGCCAAGGCACATTCAACGGCTTCTTCCTCCATCTGTCTGAGTTGTTCTTCTTCGGTATGAGCGTTGGCAATTTTTGCAATTGCTTCTTTGTGTTCTATTTCTGTTTTCATTCTTCTAATAATTTCCTTCGCAGACCTGATAACAGGTCAATCCAAGTGACCGCCACATTTGAACAACCCGTGTGCGGTCTTCAAATACTCCAAGAATCTCATATTTGTCCTTGAGTTCCTTTTCGTAGATTTCCTTCTTGACTTCCCAGTCGGGGCGAAAATCTCCATCTTTACGCATGAACAACATATCATCGTAAAAGTTTCCAAAACATCCCCAAACTTTCTTTTTTAGCCAATTCATGGTTAATTCTCGATAGGCTTCAGACCTTCCCGTGACAAACAAGATTCCTCTAGTCTGATAACCGTGCAAAGCGTTTCTGAGCAGTCTTAGCGTGTTTTTGTTTGGTTGAATAACTTCGTCTTTATCCGAATTTTCGTAAAACCTTTTCCAGTCTTTTGGTTCTTGTTGGATAAAGTGCAGACGGTGAGAGCAATCGGCCAAAACGCCGTCAATGTCAAAGATGTAAGCACGTTGTAAGTGTGTCATTTTCATTCCAAGATTTTTGAGCACGAGAAAACGGCATAGGTTCTAAACCTATACCGTCAATGCGTTAGATGTTGTGAGTTACGATGTAGTCTCTTAACCCCCTCATAGCTCCCTGCTCATCGATGGTGTAGCGATTTGGCTCGGTGAACAGTTGAACATTAAGTTTGTTTTTGACCGTAATTGTCTTTTTTGTGACCGAAACTTTAAATTCTCTGCCCTCGTATTCGATTAGAGCGCTGAATTTTGGAGAACGACCGAAAATCGTTTCTCGATTGCTAATGATGAAGTTCATAAATGTCCCCTATTGCTGTTTTTCGATCAAATAGTTTTCAATGATGTTGTAAGCGGAATTAAGCTTTTCAATCGCATAGACGATTGTTTCGTTGAATTCGTCTTCTGCGTTTTCTGCTATCTCTTTTCGGTCTTTAATGAGCCGAGCTTTTGCAACCTCTTTAACGTTGTCAGTGTGTCTCTTAGTCAGTGAACGAATCACGAGTTTGAGTTCGTCAAGTTCTGAAAGCGCTCCGCAAAAAGCCTCTTCTTGTTCTGTTAAAACTTCGCACCATTCAGCGAGATAACGTGTTAGCGGGTCATTAGACTCTTTACCGACCTCAACCAACTTTTCAACACCGTAGACTTTGCATTCGACTATTGAAAGACCATTCATTTTATTAACCTCTTAAGTAGTTACTTACTTAAGTATTATTGTATTTTACTCTATGTAGGCGGGTTGCGCCCACATAGAGTTAAGTAATCACTTAGCCATTCTTAAGAGCTGAAATTTCTTTTAAAATCTCGCACTTACGGATTTTGAGGTCAATCAGCTCAAGTTCTTGTTCCAAGTTTTTGAGCTTAATTTCCTTGATTGGGTCAATGGGAGTGACCAACTTTGTCGTATCGTTAGACGCCCCCGCTACAACCTTTTTAATTGTTGAATGCTTTGAAGATTTTGTAGCTGAAGAAAGAATTGTTGTAGATTCTCTGAAGTCCAACATCTCTTTTAACGTCTTCTGAGGAAGAGCTACTTTTAATGCTGACAATATCGAATGTTTATCTTTTCCGAGCAGATTAACCCTTCTTAAGTTTTCTACAATTTCGTTGACGGACACGGGGTGATTAAATTTGAACTTTACGGGGTTACTTTCGGTCTTTTGTTCAACTACTTCGCTGTAGAAATCTCCAATGCGAATAGCGTTGCCCCTGCCTTTATGGTTGAAAATATAGTAGGCATTGCATCTGGCAACGTTTTTGTTTTTAGTGCAAATAAAACTCACGTTTTTTAATTCAGTCATTCTGAACGTTTTTGTTCTATTCCCTCTCAAAGCCCAATTGACCAAAGCCTGTTCAAAATACGGTTTATCTATTCTCACTCTAAACTCCTTGTTTGCTGTTGAAAACCGCTTTCATGCGATTCACCCTTGCAGTTTACAGGGGTGAATAATGGAATGTTCTTTTAAATCAAAGACATTCCATCAGCTTTCAAGTACAGCTCTTCGCTTATTTGGTTGAATGGAAAGATGTAGTTTTTGTCGATATTTCCACTTCTTAGCATTTTGCAGAAACACGCCAACATTACTTCAACGTCATACCGAGCCGAGTGAGCTTCTGTTTCGCTGTATATGACATCAAGCGCAAAGCACAATTCCTTTAATCTCGGTACTTTTCCATCAAATGTCGCCCAGCGGGTTGACCTCATAGTGCAAAGCGTCGGAGTTGTAATTTCACTCATACCGAGACGCTTAAATTCTCGGTTCAGAAAAGAAGTATCAAAGGCGGCGTTATGAATCACGATAAGTGTGGCGTTTTTCAATTGCTCGTGAATCGCTTCTGCTTTCGTTTCAAAAATTGGCTCGCTCATTAAGTCGGCCAACGAAATGTGATGGACGGCTTGTGCTTTCGGGTCTATGGCTCTCTGTGGATTAAATCGCTGTAGGATACTTTTTGACTCGTCTTCCAACAACCTATCGTTTAATACCAATCCACAATACTCGATGATCTTGTGGTCTTCGCCAATACCTGTAGTTTCAAGGTCTAATCCAACAATATTTTTCATATGTGCGCTCTAAGGATAAATCTCGTCACACCTATTGCGGTTGGCAAAGACCGTAACGAGATCGTGTTAATTGATAAAAGTTATCTTCTCATTGCGAAGTCTGGAGAGTTCGTTTTCTGCTTGTTTGAGTTCAAGACTTTCCATCTCCTCAATCACAGGCTCAACGCAAGGTATCGGGTCTGGCGTTCTGTCTCTTGAGACCGCTAACGCTTTCAAACCTGTTTTTGCAATATAGCCGTTGGTCATCAATGCGCATTGTTCTAAAGTGCCGTCAAACGCTTCAAAACTCTTTCTAGCGGGCAAATGAATCGACCAAGTGAAACTCCGCGACAACTCAGCAACATTCCCATCAAAAACGAATAAACGCTTGTTCAGGGCTTCTAATTGCTCGTCTGTCAGCCCGTCGGGGCGAACGATGAATGAGCAATTTGCTAAAACAGTGACGTATATATCAATCGGTGAAAAGTCGATCACGACGTTATCGGGAAGATTTCCGATCATTTTCTTCAGTCGCTTAAACATCAGCTCGTGAAAGTTCAGAAAAGCCTCTCCGTTATCTGTCATCTTGGAAAACTTCTTCTTGTCGATCAACTTATCAACCTCGATGTGTACGTACTTGCAGTTGAGTTTTTTAGCTAATTCTTCTGCGAATGCTTCTTTTTCAGAACAAATTTGCGGGCCAACAATCTGCACTCTCATTACAATTCCTCTTGGTCTGATTGATTTCCAAGACATTGTAATGGACTCATTTTTGGCGAAATTTCTTTAAATGAGTCCAGCAGAATTAAACCCAGCGAACCGACTTCCTATTGTTCTTCATAAAACTCCGAAGCCCAATCTTCTGTATTGCCAAAACCGCAAAGACTTGCTCTTCGCCTACGGGTCAAAGACCTCTTACCTCTGTCTTTCCATTCTTTGCGTTTTTTCAGAATGATTAACTTTGCTTTCTGAAGCTCTGCTAAAGACAAGGTGGAGAAATGACAATCTTCAAACTCAATGCCGAGTTCTCTTGCGAGCCAAGCGTAAGCCTGTTTTCTTGTCATTCCCCCGTACTTCCAAAGTTTGTCAAACTCCTTATGACAATCTTGTCTAATCTTCTTTTTGATTGGGATTTTCAGAGTCTTACGAATCTCATTCAGCTTCGATGACATTTTCACGAATGAACGGTTTCATTGCCATCAACTGAGCGATAAAGTCTTTAAAATCTCTGACCGTCAATTCGAGTTCGATTTCACTTTCGTCCCGCTTATCAATCGCTTTGAACTTCACGGTCGAACTGCCAATTTGTGCTTTTGCAATCAACCTTGCGTTTGTTGATGTCGCTTCTGCAATTTTACTCACTGCCATAATTAAGCCTCTTTATCGGTAAAAGTTTTCGGATATTGATGTCCAGGAAAGTAGAGAATCTTGTCTAAGCCCATTGAGTCAGTGCGGGCACACTCTTTGAGTTCTCTGAGTTCTCTTTTTACTGTTTCAAACAGGTAAGGGTTGACGTTCTCGAACATATCGAAGATGTCGAGCCAGTCGGCGTTTCGCTCAAGACAAAAGCCCAAGCACGTTTCGCCATACATGAATCGTCCGCTGTAGCTTTTATCTATTCTGAACGAGATGTTTTCGGCTTCGTGAGACCAAGAGACCTCTTCCAAAAGCGCGACCAAATGTTGACTAATCATTGTCATAAATTTTCTCTTCTTTAATGAGTTTGTCTACCTAGTTATTTCTTTGGTAATGACACACTGCTTACCTATTACTTACCATCGCATTTTGGAACCATTCTCTTTCACTCTTGCTCTTTCCTTCTCTGAACACATGAGCGCCTCTACAACCCTGGCGGCTCTATCGAGATATACTGCGTCTGCAGCAAGAAAAGAGACTTCAAACCCTTCGCCTTCAATGCTCACTTTTATTTCGGAACCATAGAGCCCTTTGCCGCCAATAGTGTCATCAGGGTGACCTAGCTTTTGACCCTCGACTACTTCGGCTTCTTTAAGTTTGTCGAGATTCATTCGTTCTCTCCTTTTTCACAATCTCTAAACCGCAATCGGTGCTTTAATAGCGGGATATGATTCATAGCCCGTAATCTCAAAATCATCGAACTTGTATCCCCAAGGGAATTCGTGATGATTTCTTATATGTAATTGTGCGCTCGGGGGTAATGGCGTGCGCGAAAGCTGAAGTTTTGCCTGTTCAATGTGATTGTCATAGAGATGAACATCACCGCCCGTCCAAACAAATTCGTCAGGGATGTAACCCAAACAATCAGCAAAAATGTGCGTCAGTAAGGAATAGCTTGCGATGTTGAACGGCACACCTAAGAAGAAGTCACAACTTCTCTGATAAAGCTGACAAGACAGATACCTCTTGCCGTTTTCTTCTCTTACGAAGAACTGAAAGAGACAGTGACAAGGCGGTAAAGCCATTTGGTCGATTACTAATGGGTTCCATGCGCAAACAATATGTCTTCTTGAGAATGGAAAATCCTTGAGAGACCAAAGAACATTTTCAATTTGATCTACGCTATCTGTTTCTTCTTCGTCCTCGATTGTTCCATCGGCCGCAAAATAGTGGTCTTCTTCGTCATCACAGTCTTCAGCATCACAAAACACTTCAACTCTTGCGAATGTTCCGACAGCAGAAAATGCTCTCCATTGTTTACCGTAGATCGGGCCAAGATTTCCGTTTTGATTTGCCCACGAGTCCCAAATCGTCACGCCGTTTTCTTGCAGGTACTTGATGTTCGTATCTCCGCTCAAGAACCAAATCAGCTCGTGAATGATGGACTTCAAATGAAGTTTCTTTGTTGTCAGAAGCGGGAAGGATTCTTTGAGATCAAATCTCATTTGGGCACCGAAAATTGCTCGTGTGCCAACGCCCGTTCTGTCTTCTCGATGATTTCCTTTATCGAGAATTTGTTGCATTAAATCAAGATATTGTTTCATGGTTTTTGAAAATAAATAGTGACAACCAATGCCGAGATGACGGCTACTAAGAAAATGGAAAGAGCTAAGTAATGGTTTTTGTCCCAAGCGACAATTAACCCGACGACAAAAGCCATGAGACCACCAGCGCCCGCCATTAGTCCGACAAGGTGATAGAGAAAGTCAAAGAAGGTTTTCATTTCTTCTCCTTCTTTATTTCCGCCACAACGTTTATTGGTTCCCACGCATACCATTCAACGTTGTTGACTAAATCCCGAGAAAGAGAGTCATAAAGCCCCTCTTCAATGACTAGAAGATGACGGTGATCTTCGTTTTTGTTTTTGATTGCTAAAAACTCCTGTCCTAACTTAAATTGATCAAAGGGAATTTTTCCTTGATGTGTTAGCTTGAAATTTGGCTGAACTTCTGCTTTTTCATATTTTTGAAATTGCTTAATTACGTTCAGACATTCATTGACAATTTTTTGCGTTGTCCAGAGTTTGTCTCCCGTCATGACAAAGGGGAAAGTGAAGTCTCCAGCGTGTGCGTAATCCCAGCCAAACCAACGACCTTCAATGTTTCTCAACTTCCCGCTGAAAGTCAGCCCGCCATGCGCTTCAATACGATTATCGATTTCAAAATAATCTTTGCCGTAGAACGGGTGATTTTGAGGGACAGAAACATAACCGCATGGGTGAGAACCGAGAGACAGCACCATCCATTTGTATTCGCCCACCTCCCCTTCTGCTAACTTCTCGGCTTCATAAAGACGAGATTGATATTCCATTTCTTTATAGATCGTCATTTCAACTCCGTTTTCTCGTTGTCGAGGTAGTGATAAATCTTGCCGTCTTCGGCTTCTAGTTTTGCCATGCAGTAAGAAAGATTGAAAATTACAGAGGTCGGAGCAGTGCTTTTATTCACGTCGTCT
>CDZS01024423.1_pt1 | contig 12943 bp, 13 predicted proteins | sample 557751 | NCBI WGS metagenome assembly CDZS01 (sample SAMEA3182113, study PRJEB8094) | gut metagenome | biome: human; feature: gut; material: Stool; isolation source: human stools | place: Canada | collected 2013-05-07 | reverse complement strand
CCGGCGGATTCACTGCGGCCGGCGGACCCTCCGGGGCATTGTCTGGATTCTCTGGGGAAAGGACGGTCTCTGCGGCAGCTGCCGGGGCCTCGGTGTGATAGGGAACCTCCACCCGGAAGGGGAACAGAAGTCCCACAAACACCAGGATCCACAAAAGGTACAGGGCTGATCCCGGAATCCTGCGAATGAGGGTCCGCAGTACCCACAAAAAGAGAATCATGCCGCTTGATCGCAGGCTTTGTTCCGCCACAATCAAAAAAAGGTTTGTCATGGCTCCTCCTCAAACTGCTCGATCATTTCCCGGATCTGGCGGATCTCCTCGCCGCTGAGCTTACGCTTGCGGGTAAATGCCGCCAGAAAACTGGGCAGAGATCCGCCGAAGCTGCCGTCAATAAACCGGCAGCCCTGAAGAGATTGGTACTCCTCCCGGGAGATCAGTGCCTCCACCTGGCCGTTTTCATTGCACAGCACGCCTTTTCCTTCCAGACGCTTTAAAATGGTATAGGTGGTGGACTTTTTCCAGCCCAGCTGCTGCGCGCACAGTGACACCAGTTCACCAGACGACAGGGGGCCCCGCTGCCAAACCAGCTCTGCCACATATTCTTCCGCTTCCGTCAAATTTGGTTCCATATCGCATCCTCCGTCCGGACATGTTCTCACAGCTGCGGTCTACATCTTGTAGACTAATAAAAGTCTACATCGTGTAGACCGCTTTGTCAACAGGAAAACCAAAATGATCGGCAGAAAAAAGGACCGCCCTCCGGAAAGTCTGTCCGGAGGGCGGTTTTGTGCGGAGGAGGAGCCGTCAAGTGCCGGCGGGGGACTGCGTTTGCTGTGTCTGTCGGCCGGGACGCTCTCCGCCGGACTGCGGGGCCCCTGTCCCGCCGCCTCGGCCGCCGCCCATCTGGCCGGGATTTTGCTCGGAACCGTCGTTGGTGGTCACGTCACCGCCGTTGTTGGTGTAGGTGCCGTCGCAGTCCAGGGCGGTGTTTCCGCTGCCATTGCAGGTGAGATCCAGGGTGCCGCCGTTGATGGTCAGGGCTCCGTTGGAGTCTACGCAGTCTCCTGTGGACACAATGGTGAGGAGCCCTCCGTTGATGAGAATGAAGCTGTCGGAGTCGGTGGAAAAGGTGTCCTGTTCCTGAGCGGCAAAGCCTCCGAAGCCGGAACCGTCTGCTCCGCCAGCGGCATTGAGGCCGTCATCACTGGAGACAATGTCAAAGATACCGTCCTCGATGGTAATGGACAGGCCTTCGATGCCTTCATAGCAGTAGGGGATGGCAAAACTTCCGCTTCGGATGGTAAGGGCGGCATCGCAGTGGACCGCATCATCCCCGCTGCTGAGAGTGAATGTCCCGGCGGCAATGGTCATCGCCCCGCCGCCGTGGAGGCAGTCGTCCACGCTGTCGATGGTGAAGGTGCCGTTGTTGACGGCAAAGGTCCCTTCTGCCTTGATCCCCTTTTGACTGACGGTATCCTCTTCAGCCTCTGCGGTTGGGGTTTCTGCCGGGGCGGTCCCGCCGCCCCGCGGACCGCCCATCTGTCCGGGATCGCTGCCGGAGGTCAGCTCCACGCTGGCGCTGCCATCCCCGGTGTACAGGTCAAAGGTCCCTCCATCGATCTGAAGGGCTCCCTCGGCGCTGACAGCATCTCCCTGTGCGGCGATGGTGAAGCTGCCGTCTGCGATATAAAGGGTGCCCAGGGTGGGGTCATCGCTGTTCTCGGAATGGATACCATCCTTGCCTGCGGTGATGGCAAAGGTCCCGCCGGCAATGGCGACACTGTCCTTGCCGGACAGACCGTGGCTGGCGGAAGTGATGGTGTAGCTGCCGCCGGTGATCACCAGGTCGTCTTTCGACACCACCCCGTGTCCGGCGGCAGCGTTGATGGTCAAGCTGCCGGAACCGTTGAGCGTCAAATCGGTCTTGGCAAAGATGACAGCGTCAATGTTGTTTTCATCGACTGCGGTGTACGTTCCGCCATTTGCCAGGGTGTTCTCCGTCTCCTCTGCCAGGGTAATGAACACCTTATCTGCCTCCAGGGCATAGATGGCGGCGGACGTGCTGCTGGTGATATCCGCGCCGCTGAGGACGAGCTGCACCTTGTCGTTCTCCCCGGCGTTCACCACGATCTGACCGTCGGTGAGAATGCCGGAGAGAAGGTAGACCCCTTCCGCTCCGATGATGACCTGACTGCCGTCAATGGTGACGGCATCGGAATCGCAGACTGCGGAATCTCCGGAAAGCTGAATGGAAACGGCCGTGCTCGCATCATAGGTGGGGTCCAGATCCCGGTCACTGAAAAGACTGGCGGTATCGATGGCGGATACTGTGGTGACGGTGATCTCGCTGGGGGATGCCTCTCCGACAGCTTGGGTTCCGCAGCCGCTGAGGGTCAGCAGGGCACACAGCAGGACTGCGGCCGGTTTGAAGGGAGTTTTTTTCATATACTTGCATCTCCTTTTACAAGGTGGCGGCGGCGCTGTCCTGGTGCCCCAGAGAGATCTCCAGGTTTCCGTTGCGCAGCCGCAGCTGGTCGATCAGGTTCTTTTCCTGCGCCGGATCTTTCAGCGTCAGGTCATAGGTCAGTTTGAAGAGGCTGCCCATGTTGGTGGTCTTTACCTGCGTGAGAGAATAACGGCATGTGTACTGGCCCAAAATGGGGTCAAAAACTCCCATGTAGTCCAGATCTTCCGGGATGGTGATATGCAGGGTGCGTTCTGCTGTACGTCTTGCTCCGGTATGCAGGCTCGCTGCGTTGTAGAGCATCATGGCTCCGCCGAGGATCAAGGTGAAAAGCGCACCGTAGCCCAGATAGCCCATGCCGGTGATCAGGCCGGTCCCCATGGCCACAAACAACGCTCCGATCTCCCGGGCCGAACCGGGAGCGGAGCGGAAACGCACCAGGTTGAAGGCCCCGGCCACTGCCACGCCGGTACCTACGTTGCCGTTGACCATCAGGATCACCACGCACACCACGGCGGGCAGGATGGCCAGGGTGACCATGAGGCTCCGGCTGAATTGGGAGCGCCACACCGTCATGGCGCACAGCAGCAGTCCCAGAAGCAGGGATACCCCGATGCACAGCAGAAAGTCAACGGGGGCAATGGTGTCGGTCAGCGCGGTGTCAAACAGGCCGCGAAATAAGGTGTCAAGCATACTTTCGATCTCCTCTCCGTCCGGCAAGCAGGATATTTTGATAAGCGGCGCCGTATTTGGAAAAAGACGTTTTAAAAATCCCCTGGCACGACAGGACGTGGGCCATCCACAGGGGAAGCCCTCCGGCCACCTTCAGCTCCATGAGCACCAGGCCGGGAGGCAGAATGGGGATGCCCCAGGTATCGGAATCCAGCGACAGACCATCCTGACGGTACCGGATCTCCGTGTCGAAGGTCACCCGGAGGTCCTCATCTTCCGTTCCGTGAAAAGCGTCCCGCTCATAGGAGAGGAACACGGCGGGGCGCAGGGTCTGATAAAAGTCCGCGGCATAGGCCAGTTCCGTGCCGATCTGGCTGTCCGGCCAAGGCCGTGTCTTGGAAAAACACGCCAGCGCCTGATCCTGGGGGAGGGAGATTCGGCGCTTGTATACGACCGAACGGTACTTCTTTTTCAGCTCCACAAATACCATATCCGTATTTTCCGCGCGGCCATAGCTACGGATGCGGAGCTTTTCCTTATAAACCGGACGCTCCAGACTGCGGCGGATGAGCCGGAAGTCCGGGGTGTCCAGATAGAGGTTTCGGATGGAGCTGTGGCTGTACACATCAGGTTCCATATAGGGTCTCATCGCCGCCAGCACTGTCTGCTGCTGGGAAAGGGTCATCAGGTACTTGGATTCATACCGCTGAAAGATCATCTGGTTTTTCACGGTTAGGGCCTCCTTGCTTGAAGATGGTAAGGACAGTGTAAAAACCAAACCCTAACTGGAGTTAAAAAAGAGAAGATCTTTTTTTCGCCGGCAGGCCTGCGATCCCGTGTTCTTTTTTAATTAGAGTTAAGGCGGCGGTGGTATGCTGACATCATTAAAAAAGAGGGTGATGAAATGCGGATTTTACTGGCGGAGGATGAACGGTCCCTGTCCCGGGCAGTGGCGGCCCTGCTGGAAAAAAACAACTATGCTGTTGATGCGGTGTACGACGGAGAAGATGCTCTGACCTATCTGGAAGCCGGGAATTATGACGGCGCGATCCTGGACATCATGATGCCCAAGCTCGATGGCCTGGCGGTGCTGCGGCAGCTGCGGCAGCGGGGCGACTCCATCCCGGTCCTGCTGCTGACTGCAAAGTCGGAGGTGGAGGATAAGGTGATTGGCCTGGACATGGGGGCCAACGACTACCTGACCAAGCCCTTTTCTACCGCCGAGCTCATGGCCCGGATCCGTGCCATGACCCGCAGCCGGGCCGGGGGGCAGGTGACCAGCCGTCTTACCCTGGGCAATATCACGCTGGATCAAACCACCTTTGAGCTCTCCTCTCCCCATGGAAGCTTCCGACTTGCCAACAAGGAATATCAGATGATGGAGCTGCTGCTGCGCAACCCCCGGCAGCTCATTCCCACGGAGCGATTTCTGGAGCGGATCTGGGGCTACGACAGCGACGTGGAGCTGAATGTCGTGTGGGTGTACATCTCCTACCTGCGGAAAAAGCTGGCCGCCCTTCAATCTGACGTCCAGATCAAGGCCACCCGCAACGCAGGCTACTGCCTGGAGGAACGGACATGATCAAAAAACTGCGCCGCAAGCTCATCGCGGCCTGCATGATCTCCCTGGCCATTGTGCTGACCGTGATCCTGGGGGGCGTCAACCTGATGAGCTATCATAAAGTAGTCGCTGATGCAGACGCCGTTTTGGCCCTGCTGGACGCCAACGATGGGGCGTTTCCCAAAAACCGCGGCGGACAGGAGGAAAAACCGGAGGGGGATGTTCCGACGGACAGCGTGCCTGGAGGGAAGAAAAATCCCTTTGATCAGCGGGGCATGTCTCCGGAGACTCCCTATGAATCCCGCTTTTTCTCGGTGCTGCTGGGGAAGGACGGCCAGGTGCTTCAGACCGATACGGGGCAGATCGCCGCTGTGGACGAAGAGGAAGCAGTGGTCTATGCCCGGGAGGTGTCCGACTCCGGTCGCAGCTCCGGCTTTTGGGGGGATTATCGCTATCGCCTGTGTGAGGATGAGCTGGGCAGCCGGATCATTTTTTTGGACTGCGGCCGAAGCCTGTCCTCTTTCCGTACGACTCTGATCGCCAGTGTGCTGCTGGCACTGCTGGGGCTGCTGGCGGTGCTGGCACTGCTGCTGGTCCTGTCCAAGCGCATTGTCCGGCCGGTGGCGGAGAGCTATGAAAAACAAAAGCAGTTCATTACCGACGCCGGACATGAACTCAAGACCCCCATGACCATTATCAGCGCCGATGCTGACCTGGCGGAGATGGAGTGCGGGGAGAACCAGTGGCTCACCGACATCCGCCGTCAGGCTCAGCGGCTCACCGGCCTTACCAACGATCTCATCTATCTCTCCCGCATGGAGGAAGAGCAGCCGAAGCTGCAGCGCATTGCGTTTCCCCTCTCCGATATGGCTGAGGAGATGGCACAGTCCTTCCAGGGCCCTGCCAAAAGTCAGGGAAAAGAGCTCTCCCTCCACATCCAGCCCATGCTCGCCTGCACCGGGGACGAGAAAGCGATCCGGCAGCTTTTGTCCATCCTGCTGGACAATGCGCTGAAATACGCCCCTGCCGGAGGACATCTGGAACTGGAGCTGGCGCGGCAGGGCCGCAACGTGATCCTGACGGTATCCAACACGACTGCGCAGCCCGTGGAAAGGGAGAAACTGCCCCATCTCTTTGACCGCTTCTACCGTATGGATCAGTCCCGCAGCCAGCAGACCGGGGGCTACGGACTGGGACTGTCCATTGCCCAAAGCATTGTGCTGGCGCACAAGGGGAAGATCCGGGCGGAGAGCCCTGATGGGAACACCCTGTCGGTCGTGGTCACGCTGCCGGCGTAACTTTTTGAGCGATTTTTAAGTCCAGTTAGGGTTATCCGCCTATTCTGATGGCACAAACCTGGATTTGCCAGCTGCGGAAGGGAGTCTGTCATATGAATGATAGAAACGATACTTATATCTGGAACGAAACGGAAAAGAATGCTGCAAAGACCGCTGCTCCGCGGAGAAACAAAAAGACGGTCAGCCTGGGGCGGCGGCTGACTGCCCTGGTGCTCAGCGCCGCCCTGTTCGGAGCGGTGTCTGCAGGGACCTTTTATGGAGTCGGACGGCTGCTGCCCCAGGAGGAGAGCGCCAGCGCCCGTGCGGAAGATCCCAATGCGGTGATTACCAGTCTGGCCAGTACGTCCTACTCCACCACGCGGTATGGCATGGACGTGTCGGACATTGCTGCTGCCGCCCTGCCCAGTGTAGTGGCCATCACCAACATCTCCGTACAGGAGGTACGGAGCTATTTCAACCGCTTTGGGCCCAACGGAGCGGGACAGACGCAGCTGGAGGAGACCACCAGCTGTGGCTCCGGAGTGATCATCGCCAATGACGGCACATACCTCTACATGGTCACCAATGCCCATGTGGTGGAGAACGCCACCGCACTGTCGGTGAGTTTTGTGGATAATTCCGTCTATGAGGCCCAGCTGTGCGGTGCCGATGAGGAGACGGATCTGGCGGTGATCAAGGTGGCCCTGTCCGATCTGTCGGCCGACACGCTCTCCCAGATCGCAGTCATTGCGGTGGGAGATTCGGATGAACTGGAGGTGGGGGAACAAGTGGTGGCGATCGGCAACGCCCTGGGCTATGGCCAATCTGTCACAACAGGGATCGTCAGCGCCTTGGATCGCACGCTGACGAATGAAAACGGCGTCACATCCACCTATATCCAGACCGATGCCGCCATCAATCCGGGGAACAGCGGCGGCGCGCTGCTGAATCTGGACGGGGAGCTCATCGGCATCAACACCGCAAAGCTCTCCGATACGGATGTAGAGGGCATGGGCTATGCCATCCCCATCTCCGATGCGGCGGAGACGACCGCCCAGCTTATGACCCAGACAACAGAACTGGACCAGACCAGCTCCGATACCACCCGGCAGTCGGGATGGCAGACTTCGGACTGGGGCGTCTCCCGGCCTGCTGTATGACGGGGGAGGAGCGGCCTCTGCCGGCAGCATCTTAACCGGGCAAAACCGGCATCTAAAAGTCACGGAAAAATGCAAAAAGCGCCTGAAATCTTTTGATTCCAGGCGCTTTTGCGCATCTTATCACCATTCCGCAGCAATTTGACAGATCCAGTTTCAATTAATTTCCGGCGGTGCGGTTTTGCTTTGCGGGAAAATCGCCGCTGTTGTTGCCGTGCATCGCTTTGAAAAATAAATCGCGCCCCCCAGCGTCCCTGATTCTGCGGCAGGAAATGCCAGCCACATGCCGTCCAGCCCCCAGATCTGCGGCAAGATGGCCAATGCGGCCAGGAGCAGGACGCAGGAACGCAGCCCGGTGACGATTGCTGCCCACCGGCCAAGTCCATAGGAAGAGAGGCGGATCGCCGTAAAAATATTAAATCCAGCGAATAGGTATCCAATGCTGTACAGGCGCATCCCCCGGACAGCCAGTGTATAGACCAGATCGTTTTTGGCAAAAAGATGGACTGCCGCCGGGGCGGAGATCAGCGCGAGAGCACACAATACGGGAGGGACCATCCAAAAGAAGCGGTGGGCATATCGTTCCAAGTCCCGGCACAGATCCAGCCGTCCCTGTCCCATAGCGTATCCCAACAGGGGAGATACCCCCATGGACCCGCCAAAGTAGACCCCCAGGAATACAAATTGGAGGTACATGATGATCGATACAGCCGCGATACCGTTCTCACCGGCCAGATTTAGGGCGGTCCGGTTGAATACGATGGTAGTTACAGCGATGGCCAGCTGATTGACCAATTCGGAAGAGCCGTTCATTCCATACTGGACTGCCGCTGCGGGCCGGGGCCTTTGCAAGACCACGCGAAGGGAGGACTTTCGGCCGGCAAGCCGGAAGATCCCCAGTATGCAGGAGAGCGCCAATCCCATCACCGTAGCCAGACCCGCTCCGAAAACGCCTTGGCCCCATGCCCCGACGAAGAGCGCATCCAGGATGATATTCGTGATGCCGCCTGCCGCTGAAATGAAAAAGCTGAAGCCGGGTGCCCCATCGATCCGGATAAAATAGGCCAAAAGCTCTTTTCCAACCACTGCCGGGACACCCAGAAGCCAAAGAGCGGCGTACGTCCGGCAATATGATAAGGTCGGCGTCGTGGCACCCAGAAAGTACAGAATGCGGTCCAGCTGCAGCCAGCATATGAACGATGTACAGCCTCCCAAAAGCAGGCTCCAGAATATGCATTGGGAAAAAATATGGCTGGCTTGCTCCCGATTTTTGCTGCCCAGTGCGATGGCGGCCAATGTGCTGCCGCCGACTGCAAACATCAAGGACAGACCGCTGAGCAGATTCACGATCGGGTAAACGATGTTGATGGCCGCCAAAGCATCGGTCCCCACATAGGTTGAAACAAATACCCCATCCATGATCGTATAGAGCGTGGTGAACAAAGAGGTAAGGTATGTGGGGAAAATAAAGCGGATGATTTTGCCGGGGCGGAGTTTTCCCCCGGCAAAGCAGCGTTCGACTTGCATCTGACATCCCTCCGCAAACAGAATAAACCTTAAAGCCGCTTGAAGGTCAAGAGGCTTTCGGATACAATTCTGTACCAGGAGGGATGCAGGATGGAGAAAACATTCCGGATCGGTGAAATTGCAGAGATTTTGGGGGTCCCCGCTTCCAGGCTGCGGTATTGGGAAAGCGTGGGGCTGCTTGACTGCGGCCGTGAGGCGGAAAACCAGTACCGGGCCTATGAAGCCGGGGACTTGATGCGGATCTCTGATTTGATGTTTTACCGCAGTCTCGGGCTTTCGATAAAAAGTATTTCCGAGATCGATGCCATGGAAGTTGAAGGACACGAGATCCTGTGCGCCGCCCAGGAGAGCGCGCTGGAGGATCAAAAACTGCAGCTGGAGCGGCAGCTGCAGCGGCTGCGGCGCTACACCCGGGCCTTGGAAGTCATTCGGGAACTGCGTCGGATACCTTTTACAGATGCACAGATCGACACAGCGTGCATTGTGCCCTTTGAACTGGTGGATGCCGGGGTGCTCCGACAGTATATGGATGATCCCTACCTCTACTCCAGGGTACAGGATTCATCGGATCTTTCCCGGGAACGCCGGGGACTGACCGTTGCCCCGGCGGCTGCTGCGGAGTATGCGGAGGTCCTGTGGCGCCATGGCGGCGGACGGTATGTGGCGGGGCTGATGCGGGAAGAAGTGCGGCCTGGGTATCCCAATGATCTGCCCGCTTTGCTGCGTGCAGTACAAAGGAGATACCAGACCGGCGCCGTCATCAGCAGGTTTCTTACCCGTGCGCGGGAAAATGGAACCGTATTCGACTTTTACAAGACTTACATCGAAATTTTATGAATGGCTTGAGAAGATAGCGGCAAACGGTTGGGAGCGGAGGCTCCCGCAAAGGACGGCGGGGCCCAAACCAGTGTGCATGTCCGGCAGGATTTCGGCCAAACTATGAAAAAGGGGGGGATGATGATTCCGTTTTTGAAGCTATGCCTGACAACATTGGGGTCCTTCGCGGCCCTTTTTGCGGCGGCAAAACTGATCGGACACAAGCAGATCGCACAGCTGGATTTCTTTGACTATATCACGGGGATCACCATCGGCTCCATTGCGGCCGAAATGGCCACGGAACTGGAGGAGCCGTGGAAACCGTTTACCGCAGTCCTGATTTACGGCGGTGTTACGCTGCTGCTGAGTGTGATCACCAACAAGATCCCAAGAACACGCAGGTATTTTTACGGCTCGCCTACCATTTTGATGGATCAGGGAAAACTCTATCGGGAAAATCTGAAGAAAGCCAAGCTGGATTTGAGCGAATTCATTGTGATGTGCAGACAGCAAGGGTATTTTGACCTTGCAAGCATCCAGACCGCGATTTTTGAATATAACGGGAAGCTGACCATCCTTCCGGTCAGCGCCCAGCGTCCTGCGACGCCTGCCGATCTGAATTTGGCACCGGAGCAGGAATTGCTGTACACGGAGCTGATTATGGACGGCCGGATCCTGGAGGACAACCTCAAAAAGCTGGGCCTGAATCTGACCTGGCTGGACCGGCAGCTGAGGCAGCGGCATCTTTCCTCAGCCAGGGATGTGTTTTTGGCCGTGTGCGATAAAAACCGAAAGCTCGTCATTTTTGAATACGCCAAAATGTCTGGGGCAGAATCCGGCACGTAAAGCGCAGAAGGCTTTTCGCGGGATTGGATTCGACTGATACAGGAGGAATTGAAATGGCAAAAAAAGGGATGGCACGTCCGGACTGGACCCATACGAAACCCCGGAATGAGGTCCCGCCTGTTCCGGAGATTCAGGGAAAGGCAAAGCACGGGAAACACCCGGCAAAACCCGCGGCAGACCGCACTGCCTCGCCGGAGCACCGGCCCTCTCAGAATGGCCGGGACGCCCAATAAGAAAGGCCCGCCCCACGGGGCGGGCCTTTTCAGCATTCGGTCGGATCCGGCGTCACGATTCGATTTGCATGGTCTGCATCTCCTCTTTGGTGACGCCGAATTTTTTTCCGTAGTTGATCCAGTAGGACGCGGCCGCCTTCACAAAAAGACCTTTCGGCAGCGGCATGGTAGTCTGGAACGTTCCATAGGAGCCCTTGGCGATGGAGCCTGCAAACCGCCGGATCTTTCGGACGGCAAGAAACCGAAAAGGAGAGTCCAGGATCGCCTCTCCGCTGCCGATCTTTAAAACGGAGCCGAAGGGATAGTGATTTTGTCTGCAGAACAGGCGCATCATCTCCACGGCCATTTCGTTTTGCTGCGGCTCCAGAAAGCCGCAGTTGATAAGTATGGACACGGTGGGCTTGTTTTGCGGCGGGGCTGCTTCCAGCGATTTGAGAAAGTTCAGCAAAGTGACGGGGAGCCCGTCCGCATACAGGGGGAATGCAAACAGCACATGGGAAGTCCCGGCGAGCTTGGCACATAGCTCTGGATGATTGCGCTTTGTGATGTCGAAATATTCCGTGTTTTCCCCATAGCAGGAGGAAAAAATCTGCGCATAACGCCTGGAATTTGAGTGCGGAGCCCTGGGGCTGCCATTTAAAATCAAGAGATTCCCCATTTCGCCACCTCCTTTTGCACAAGGTCCTGCACCTGGTCTTCCTTGCAGAAGAGGACCCGGTGCGATTGAAAGTTCATGTTATGCGCGTTTCTGGCGATCAGCTGCCGAAAAAGTGCCTGTTCTTCCTCGCCCGAAGCGCCGTATGCGAGGATCACCGCGTCTTTGGGGGCCACGCTGCGCTGCACGTGGTGCGTTTCTCCGTTTACGATGCGGATGAAAGCCTGCTGGACGGGGATCGCCCGCTCCAGCATGGTTTTCATGACGGTATCATATCCGCCGTATTTGATCCGGCTTACATACAGCACCGTGTCGCTTTGCGCAATGAGGGGGTAGACCTTGACGGCGTCGTCCCGGATGACGCATCGGCCGGGCGTTTTCGTCCAGCAGCCAAAACAGCCCACGCAGTTTGCGATTTTCAGCCGGGTGAGATCGACGCAGACAACATCGGGGTGGCCGGAGAGCTCCAGTGGAAGAGGGCGGTCGCTTAGGATCAGTTTCATGTCAAAATACGCTCCATTTTGGATCTTACGTTCTATTATTCCAGAAAGCGGGACGCAGTAGTAGACTATTTTGTAAACTTTCCGAAATTTGAAACGCAGCGTGCTTTCACATGTGAGGGCCGGCTTGAAAAACAGGCAGACGTCCCGCCGGAATCTCCGACGGGACGTCTGCCTGCGGTATTTTGAGAGGGGCTTGAGATGTACGGCAATGGAAAATAGAGCAAGCGCAGGAGAAACCGCTCAGAACACGCCCTGCTCCATCATGGCTTCGGCCACCCGCTTGAAGCCGGCGATGTTGGCGCCTGCCACCAGGTTATAGCCCAGGCCATACTCCTCGGCGGCATCCACGCTCATCTGATAGATGGTGTTCATGATCTGGTGGAGCTGCTTGTCGACCTCTTCCGCGGTCCACACCAGCCGCTCGCTGTTCTGGGCCATCTCCAGGGCGGAGGTAGCCACGCCGCCGGCGTTGACGGCCTTGGAGGGCGCCACGATCATGCCGGGCTGCTCCATCAGGAACTTCAGCGCGTCATTGGTGGTGGGCATGTTGGCCACCTCGATGTAATACTTCACGCCGTTGGCGGCGATCTGCTTGGCCTGCTCCATGTGGACGTCGTTCTGCATGGCCGACGGCATGATCACGTCCGCCTTCACGCCCCAGGGCTTCTCGCCGGGATAGAACGCCACGCCGAACTTATCAGCGTAGTCCTGGACCTTGTTGCGGCCGCTGGCGCGCATCTCCACGATGTAGTCGATCTTCTCCTTGGTGCAGACGCCGTCGGGATCGTAGATGTAGCCGTCGGGGCCGGAGAGGGTCACCACCTTGGCGCCCAGCTCCGTGGCCTTCTTGCAGATGCCCCAGGTCACGTTGCCGAAGCCCGCGCAGGCAATGGTCTTGCCCTCAATGGACTCACCCTCGTGCTTGAGGACGTTTTCCAGATAGTACACCGCGCCGTAGCCGGTGGCCTCCGGGCGGATGCGGCTGCCGCCGTAGGAGAATCCCTTGCCGGTGAGCACGCCGTTTTCAAAGGCGCCCTTCAGGCGGCGGTACTCGCCGAAGAGATAGCCGATCTCCCGGCCGCCCACGCCCATGTCGCCGGCGGGGACGTCCACATCGGGGCCGATGTAGCGGTAGAGGGCCTGCATGTAGGCCTGGCAGAAGCGCATGACCTCGGCGTCGGACTTGCCGGCGGGATCGAAGTCGCTGCCGCCCTTGCCGCCGCCGATGGGC
>CDZS01016799.1_pt1 | contig 13311 bp, 12 predicted proteins | sample 557751 | NCBI WGS metagenome assembly CDZS01 (sample SAMEA3182113, study PRJEB8094) | gut metagenome | biome: human; feature: gut; material: Stool; isolation source: human stools | place: Canada | collected 2013-05-07 | reverse complement strand
AAGGGGCAGTTCACCAGGCACATGCCGCAGGAGACACACTTGTCGTAGTTGATCTTGGCCCGGCCCAGCTCATCGGACTCGATGGCGTCCATGCCGCAGGCGGCGGCGCAGGGGCGCTCGATCTTGCTGATGGCCCGGTAGGGGCACTGGTTGAAGCACTTGCCGCACTTGATGCACTTGCTCTGGTCAATGTGGCAGTGCTTGTTCTCGTCGAGATAAATGGCGTCCTTGGGGCAGACGTTCATGCAGGGGTGGGAGATGCAGCCCTGGCAGCTGTCCGTGATACGGATCTGCTTGGGAGGGCAGGCATTGCAGGCAAAGGGGATGATATTGACCAGGGGCTCTTCAAAATACTTCTGGTCCGTGGCGGCCTCCTGGATCTGGGCGCTGACGGGAGACTGCTCACCGGCAGGCTGCAGGCTCATGCCCAGGGCCAGCCGGACCCGCTCCTGCACGATGGCCCGCTCCAAAAACACGTCGTGGCGATGTCTTGCCACCTCGCCGGGGACGATCTTATAGGGGATCATATCCACCCGGTTCAGATCTCCGCCCTCATAGGCAAGACGGGCTACCTCCGTAAAGACATTCCGGCGGATGTCATCCACCGCGCTGTGTACACCTCTCATAGTCCTTTTCCTCCTGTTTCACCGGCAGTCGCATTCTGATCGGTTACTGAAAAATTCGCGGGATTATTATATAAGAGGTTATGGAGTTTTGCAAGAAAAACCCCCGGAAAATCAAAAAAGCAGGAGATCTTTATAACTTTTTTACAGATGTGGACGATTTTCCCGCAAAATCCGGGCAAACTGACTGAGAAACGGAAAGCAGCAGGCCTCCGGAAATCCGGAGGCCTGCTGCTTTTGGAGAGAGAAAGAAGAAAATGAAAAGAGAGGGGTTTTTGCTCGTTCCTCCTTGGAGGATGGCTTTAGTGTATCCCCGAAAGTTAAAAACAATCTTGAAAAATTTTGAACAGTTTGTGAAGATGTTCCTTTCAGGTGGATTTCAGATTCCCTGTCTATACTCACATCTGTAAAAGGAGGAGAGGACCGTCTTCTCCCCGCCCTGAGGAAAGGGCAGTTTCAGATCAAGGCGCCTGCGGGCGCATGGAGGTTTGTATGATCGAGGTCAAAAATCTCGTAAAGCGGTACGGGAACCACTGCGCGGTGGATCACCTGAGCTTTACCGTGGAGGACGGGCAGGTATTCGGCCTGCTGGGGCCCAACGGCGCCGGAAAGTCCACCACCATGAACATCATGACCGGCTATCTGGCCGCCACGGAGGGAGACGTGCTCATCCAGGGCCACAACATTCTGGAAGAGCCGGAAGCCGCCCGCAAGTGCGTGGGCTACCTGCCGGAGATCCCGCCGCTGTATCCCGATATGACGGTGCTGGAGTATCTGCGGTTCTGCGCGGAGCTGAAAAAGCTGCCCGCGGAGCGGCGGAAAGAGGATCTGGATGAGGTGCTGTCCCTGACCCACCTGAACGGACAGGCGGAGCGGCTGATCCGCAACCTCTCCAAGGGCTATCGGCAGCGGGTGGGCCTGGCCCAGGCCATTTTGGGCTTTCCTCCCATCATCATCCTCGACGAGCCCACTGTTGGCCTGGACCCCAAGCAGGTGGTGGAGATCCGCTCGCTGATCCGGCACCTGGCCAAGGAGCACACCGTGCTTTTGAGCAGCCACATCCTCTCGGAGATCCGGGCGATGTGCGACCACGTACTGATCCTGCGCAAGGGCAAGGTGATGGCCTGCGACACGCCGGAGGCCCTGGAGGAAAAGCTCTCTGCCGGCGGCGCGCTGGAACTTTCCGTGCGGGGCTCGGCGGAGGCGGTCCGTTCCACGGTGCTCACGGTGGACGGCATCACCTCCTGCGAGGCTCAGCAGGAGGGAGACACTGTAAAAATGGTGATCTCCGCCGACGGCGACGCCCGGGAGGCACTGTTCTACGCCTTCGCCCAGGCCCGCCAGCCCATTTTGGAGATGCGGCCCAAGACCGCCACGCTGGAAGAGGTCTTTTTGGACCTGACGGACGAGGACGACGCCGTGGCTGCCCAGGCCGCTGCCCTGCTGGCAGACACACCGGATGAGGCCGCAGTCCAGACCACCGACGCAGAACAGGAGGGAACCGGCGATGAAAGCGATTTATAAGCGGGAAGTACAGTCCTACTTCAACTCCATGATCGGCTGGATGTTCACCGCCGCCCTGACGGCGTTCATCGGCATTTACTTCATGGCCTACAACCTCTTCCAGGGCGACGCCTACTTTTCCACCGCCCTGGGGGCCACGCTCTTTGTTCTGATGGTGCTGGTGCCCATCCTCACCATGCGCTCCATGGCAGAGGAGCGCCGCAGCCGCACCGACCAGCTGCTGCTGACGGCGCCGGCCTCCGTCACCGCCGTGGTGATGGGCAAGTATCTGGCCATGCTGACGGTGCTGGCCTGTCCTCTTGCGATCGCCTGCCTCTGCCCGCTGATCATCCACTTCAACGGCACCGCCTTTTTGCTCTCGGACTACGCCTCCATCCTGGCCTTCTTCCTGCTGGGAGCGGCGGAGATCGCCGTGGGCCTTCTGATCTCCGCTCTGACGGAGAGCCAGGTGCTCTCCGCGGTGGGTACCTTCGGACTGCTGCTGGTGCTCTATCTCTGGGACGGACTGGTGGCATACCTGCCCTCCACCGCCGGCGGGTCCCTGGCGGGACTGCTGGTGATTTTGGCGCTGGTGTGCTTCCTGGTCAACGCCCTCTCCAGCAACTGGAAGGTCACCGCCGCCGTGTTTGTGGTGGGAGCTGCCGCCATCATCGGCGGCTATATCGCGGCCAGCGACCGCTTTGCCGGTCTGCTGCCGGACATGCTGGGCCGCTTTTCCCTGCTGGGAGCGTTTGACAGCTTCTCCGTGGACCACGTCTTTGACGTGCGGGGTATTTTGCTGTATCTCTCCCTCATCGCGCTGCTGGTGTTTTTGACCGTGCAAGTGGTCCAAAAGCGCCGCTGGAACTGAAGGGAGGCAACAGACAATGAACCTGCACAAGATCCGGGAGGCCGCCGAAAAGCACACCTCCCGCCGGGGCGCGTTTTCCGCCGCGGTCACCGCGCTGGCCGTGGCAGTGGTGATCCTCATCAATTTGCTGGCAGCCCAGCTGCCGGAGCGCTGGACCCAATTCGATCTCACCGACAGCGGGATCTACGACATCTCCGACACCACCCGGGACTACATGGCGGACCTGGAGGAGGATGTGGTGATCCACGTTCTGGCGGACAAGGACAGCCTGGACACCCGCATCGTCCGTTTCCTGGCCACCTATGAAGAGCTCAGCAGCCACCTGAGCGTGGAGTATACCAACCCCATGGTGTATCCCTCCGTTCTCACGGACTACGGCGTGGACAGCAATACCATCGTGGTCACCTGCGAGGCCACCGGCCGTCAGGAGAGCTTTTCGATTGACGACATCATCGGATATGATATAATGTCTTATTATTACTACGGTTCTTATAATGAGACGGATTTTGACGGCGAGGGACTTCTGACCTCCGCCGTGGACGGCGTCCTGACCGACGCCTCCCGCACCATTTACCAGACCACCGGCCATGACGAGGCGGCCCTCTCCAGCACGGTAGAGACGCTGCTGTCCAAATCCCACATCTCTGTTTCCAGCGTGAACCTGCTGACGGACCACGGCATCCCCGAGGACTGTGACCTGCTGCTCATCAACGATCCCACCCGGGACCTGGCGGCGGACGAACTGGAGGACATTCTGGAATACCTCGCCGCCGGCGGCCAGGTGATCTATAACATGGCGGGGGAGGATCTGTCCCTGCCCAACCTGGAGACGCTCTGTTCCACCTACGGCATGGACGTGGCGCCGGGCCTCATCGCCGATACCCAGCGGTATTATCAGAATAATCCCTACTGGTTCTTCCCCCTGGTGGACAACAGCGTGGATTCTGCCAGCGGCATTTCCAACGATGCCACGCTTCTCTTCTGCGCGTCCCGGGGCTTCACCCTGACGGATCCCGCCCGGGAGAGCATTACCGTCAAGTCCTTCCTCACCACCTCCGAGGAGGGCGTGGCCGTTACCGGCGACTCGGCGGAAGACCAGACCCCCGGCACCTACGTGGTGGCCGCCACGGCCACGGAGGAGATCGACGACGGGATCACCGGACGGCTGACGGTGTTCGGCTCCGACTCCCTCATTAACGACGCCATCAACTCCACTTTCACCAATCTGGATAACCTGACCCTCTTCACCAGCGCAGTCACCGTGGACTTCGACGACATCTCCTCGCTCTCCATTGAGCCGGTGAGTCTGGAGACCCCCACCAATACCATCTCCACCGGCGGGATCTGGGCACTGCTGCTGATCTTCCTGATCCCCGGCGCCCTTTTGATCTACGGCTTCATCCGCTGGCTGCGCCGACAAAAACTCTAAGACGGGAGGCTCCCTTTCATGAATCGACAACAACAAAAGCTGCTGCGGGGACTGGTGATCGCCGCGGTGGTGCTGCTGGCCGTGCTGGCGGCCGTGCTGCTTTTCAAGCGCCACAGCGCTGAAAAGCAGGCGGAGGAAGAAGCCGCCCAGGAAGCCGCCAGCGCCATCACGGAGGACCACGGCTATACCTCCCTCACCTACACCAACTCCACTGCCACCCTCTCCTTCACCCAGGACGAGGACGGCAACTGGATCTGGGCGGATGACCCGGAGTTCCCCCTGGATGACTCCACCATCACCTATATCATCCAGATCCTCCAGTCCCTCAAGCCCCAGCAGACCATCACCGACGGAGATACTCTGGAGGCCTACGGCCTGGATCAGCCCTCCGCCACCCTCACCGCCACCGACGCCGAGACCGGCGAGACCCTCAAGCTCACCTTCGGCAAGGCCACCACCGACGGCACCAGCTACTACATGCTGATGAACGATGCCGAAAGCCCGGTGTATATCGTCTCCGACACCCTCTATGATTACCTCTCCACCCCCATCTACGACATGTGCGTCCTGCCGGAGCTGCCGGTGCTGACGGAGGAGACCCTCAACAGCCTCACCATCCAGGGCGCCGTGGAGACGACCCTCACCGCCGCCCACAATGAGAGCGTGGGCACGGATGACGCGGAGGACACGGACGAGGAGACCACGGACGGCGAGGAGACCAGCTCCGTCACCTGGACCTCCGGAGAAACGGACGTCACCGACAACGAGACGCTCCAGTCTTTGCTGGATGAGCTGAGCACCTTGTCCTTTACCAAGTGCGCGGACTACAAGCCCTCCGACGAAGCCGTGGAGCTGTGCGGCTTCGGCTCGCCCACCGCCGTGCTCACCGCCTCCTACGTCACCGACTCCGGCACGGAGGGGACGCTGACGCTGACCCTCGGCACCAAAAACGTGGACGGAGACAGCTACTATGCCCGGATGGATGACGACACCACCATTTATCTCATCTCCGCCAGCGCCGTTTCCGCGCTGGTGACGGCGGCGTCCTCCGGCCTGGGTGCATAACCACGAAACCATTCCTGCGCCGCAGGCGGAAAATTTCCGCCTGCGGCGACGTCCATACCGGAATCAGGAGGAACAACCATGCGGGTATTGATCGTAGAAGATGAAGTACGCCTGGCGGCTACGCTGCAGGATCTGATGGAGATGGACGGGTATACCGCGGATACCTGCCACGACGGAGAAACCGGGCTGGACAACGCCCTCACCGGGATCTATGACGTGATGATCCTGGACGTGATGCTGCCCAAGATGGACGGCTTTACCGTGCTGCGCCGGCTGCGGGCCGGAGGCGTGTCCACACCGGTCCTGATGCTCACCGCCCGCTCCGAGGTCACCGACAAGGTGACGGGGCTGGACTGCGGGGCGGACTACTACCTCACCAAACCCTTTGAGCCCAAGGAGCTGCTGGCGTGCATCCGGGCGCTGACCCGGCGCCAGCCGGAGCTGCGCCCCACCGACACCCTCAGCTGCGGAGACCTGACACTGGCGAAAAACTCCTTCTCCCTCAGCTGCGGCGGCCGGTCCGTCCGCCTGAGCCGGAAGGAGTACGACATGATGGAGCTGTTCATGCTCAACCAGAAGCTGGTGATCACCAAGGAGAATTTGCTGCTGAAGATCTGGGGGTATGAATCCGACGCGGAGGACAACAACGTGGAGGTCTACGTCTCTTTCCTGCGCAAAAAGCTCGAACACCTCCACTCCCAGGTAAAGATCAAGACCATCCGCATGGTGGGCTACTGTCTGGAGGTCCCGGAGTCCTGACGATTTCCACGTTTTCCACCTATTTTTCCACGTTTTCCACAGAGTTTTCGACAATGGTTTTTCAGCGGAAGGAGGTGTGGGGATGATCCGCAAACTGCAGCTGAAATTCGTGGTGGTCTGCATGACGTTGGTCATGGTGGTGCTGGGCGTGGTGCTGGTGTCCATCTTCCTCTCCGCCAGGCAGAATCTGGAGGTCCTCAGCCACCAGGTGCTCCAGCGGGTGATCCGGGAGGACACCAGCCACGGGACCGTGCCCTCCCAGCAGCCGGACCTGGGGCTGGACATCGGCGGCAAGGAAGTGGTGCTGCCATACTTCACCGTGGTGCTCTGGGAGGACCACAGCGGCAATTATACCGCCTATGTCACGGGCGGCACGTACAGCAATCTCCAGGGTACCGAGGAGCTGAGCACCGTGCTGCAGGAGTGCCTGACCCAAAAGCAGGAGGAGGGGACCCTGCGCACCTATAACCTGCGCTATCTCCGGCAGGACAACGGCCTGTTCCAGAAGATCGCCTTCGTGGACACCTCCATGCAGCAGGCCACCCTTCAGGAGATGATGAGCTCCCACATCCAGATCGCCGTGGCCGCCTTTTTCCTGCTGCTGGCCATCTCCATCGTGCTGGCCCGCTGGGCCACCGCTCCTGTGGAAAAGGCCTGGCAGCAGCAGCGCCAGTTCCTATCCGACGCCTCCCACGAGCTCAAGACGCCTCTGACGGTGATCCTCTCCAACGCGGAGCTGCTGCAGGCCGCGCCCCTTTCCGACAAGCCCGCCCGCTGGAGCGAGAACATCCGCATGGAGGCCCAGCAGATGAAAAATCTGGTGGAGGAGATGCTGACTCTGGCCCGGGCGGACAACATGCCCCACACCGCCGTACTGGAGGAGGTCTCCCTCTCGGACATCACGGCCGACTGTGCCCTGGCCTTTGAGCCGGTGGCCTTTGAGGCAGGAAAGCCGCTGGACTACCATCTGGCGGAGGACGTGACCGTCCTGGGAGACCGGGACAAACTGCGCCAGCTGGTCTCCGTGCTGCTGGACAATGCCATCAAATACGGCCAGGACGGCGGCACCATCACCTTGACGCTGCAAAAGACGGACCGTCACGCCCGGCTGATCGTGACCAACCCCGGCGAGCCCATTCCGCCGGAGCAGCTCAAGCGGCTCTTCGAGCGGTTCTACCGGGCGGACGCCTCCCGGGGGGAGAAGTCCGGCTTCGGCCTGGGGCTGCCCATTGCCAATACCATCGCCGCCGAGCACAAGGGCACGCTGAAGGCAGAGAGCGACGCCGCCTCCACCCGCTTTTTCTTTACGGTCCCGCTGAAAAAGTGACGGGACCCGGCCTGCCGCATCAGGAAAGGGGAGCGGAGCCGCCGCGCCGCCCGCATCTTTTATCCATAAAAAAACGAGGACTGCATCCTGCAGTCCTCGTTTTGCATATGGGGGTCAGCCCTTCTTACCGGCCTTCTCGTCCAGAATGTTCTTATCCACGCAGAAGAAGGTAAACTCTCCCGTGGCCAGAAGCTTTCCGCCCTCGCCCACGATGTCCACGGACACCAGGCAGGTGGACCGGCCCCGGTGGCGCAGATAGGCGTTGGCCCGGATGGTGCCGGAGGTCTGGTTGCGCAGCAGGTGCAGCGCGCTGGTCTGGGTGACATAGTTTCTCCCGTCGGTGTGGGCCACCGCGCCGGTGGCGTTGTCCGCCAGGGTATAGATGGCGCCGCCGTGGACCATGCCGTAGGCATTCAGGCTCTCCGGCCGGACATCCAGACGGAACACCGCCCGGTCCGGCTCCACATGCTCCATCTCGATAAAGTTATGAACCATAAACGTGTTCCGGTTGAGCCGCGCACGGGTCTGCTGTTCCAGTTCGTTCATATCGATTCTCCTTGTCGTCTGGTTTCCGGCTTAGTATACCACGCCTCCCAAAAACTTTCCACTCTTTTTGCGGACGGGACTTGACAGGCCGCTCTTTTTGTATATACTGAACATATGAACAATCATTCAAATGAAAGGGGAATGCCCATGGAGGACCGCTACAACGTGGAGTGCTGCGACTTTATCCACGCCCATGAGGAGCTGGTGGAAAAGGTGCGCCGGGAGCTGCCGGGGGAGGACACCCTGTATGACCTGACGGAGCTGTTCCGCATCTTCGGCGACTCCACCCGCATCCGCATTTTGTACGTGCTCTTTGAGTCGGAGATGTGCGTGTGCGATATCGCCGCGCTGCTGGGGATGACCCAGTCCGCCATCTCCCACCAGCTGCGGGCTTTGAAAAACGCCCGTCTGGTCTCCTCCCGCCGGGAGGGGAAAACCGTGTTTTACGCCCTGGCGGACGACCATGTGAAAACCATCATTGACCAGGGTCTGGAGCATGTCTCCGAGTGACCCGTTTCAGTACGAATTCTATGGAAAACAGGAGGAACCGATCATGAAAAAGCGTTTCAAGCTCACCGACCTGGACTGTGCCAACTGCGCCGCCAAAATGGAGACGGCCATCAAAAAGATCGACGGCGTCAGCGACGCCTCCGTCAGCTTCCTCACCCAGAAAATGACCATTGATGCCGACGAGGCCCGGTTTGACGACATCATGCGCCAGGTGGTGGCCGTGTGCAAAAAGGTGGAGCCCGACTGCGTGATCCATCTGTAAATCCAAGGGTGTTTTGGGGCCGCTCGGTGAGCGGCCCCGGATTTCGGAGGAACCGATATGACGAAAAAACAGAAAAAAATGCTCTGCCGCATTCTCCTTGCGGCGGTGCTGCTGCTCGTGGTGAAACTGCTGCCCCCCATCTCTCTGCCCGCCGCCATCCCCCTGCTCTCCGTCAGCGGGGCAGGGGAGGGGACCTGGATGCTGTCGCCGTGGCCGCTGTATCTCATCCCCTACCTCATCATCGGCTGGGACGTCTTGTGGCGGGCCATCCGCAACATCGCAAACGGCCAGGTCTTTGACGAGAACTTCCTCATGGCCCTGGCCACCGTGGGTGCCTTCGGCACCGGGGAGTACAGCGAGGCGGTGTTCGTGATGCTCTTCTACCAGGTGGGCGAGCTGTTCCAGGACTACGCCGTGGGCAAGTCCCGCCAGTCCATCGCCGCCCTGATGGACATCCGCCCCGACACCGCCAACCTGGAAGCGGAGGACGGTTCCATTCAGGAGGTGGACCCGGAGGACGTGGCGGTGGGGAACGTGATCGTCGTCAAGCCCGGCGAGCGGGTCCCCCTGGACGGACAGGTGCTGGAGGGCACTTCCGCTCTGGACACCGCCGCCCTCACCGGAGAATCCGTGCCCCGGGACGTGGTGCCCGGCGACAGCGTCATCAGCGGCTGCGTCAACCAGACGGGCCTTCTCCGGGTGAAGGTCACCCGCTGCTGCGAGGAGTCCACGGTGTCCAAGATTTTGGACCTGGTGGAAAACGCCAGCGAGAAAAAATCCACCAGCGAGCACTTCATCACCCGCTTCGCCCGGTACTACACTCCCTGCGTGGTGATCGCCGCGGCGCTGCTGTTCGCGCTGCCGTCCCTGGCCCTGGCCCTTCTGGACACCAGCGCCCTGCCGGGCTTCCTCACGGGCACCGTCTGGCAGGACTGGCTCCACCGGGCACTTATTTTCCTGGTGATCTCCTGTCCCTGCGCCCTGGTGATCTCCGTGCCGCTGAGCTTTTTCGGCGGCATCGGCGGCGCCAGCCGGTGCGGCATCCTGGTCAAGGGCGGCAACTACCTGGAGGCCCTGGCCCATACGGAGACCGTGGTCTTTGACAAGACCGGCACCCTGACCCAGGGCACCTTCACCGTCACCGCCATCCACCCCCAGGAGCCCTATACCCAGGAGCAGCTCCTCCAGTCCGCCGCTCTGGCGGAGCACTGGTCCGATCACCCCATCTCGTTGTCCCTGAAGGCCGCCTGCCGGGCGCCGCTGGACGCCGCACGGGTGACGGACGTGGAGGAGATCGCCGGACACGGCGTCTGCGCCACCGTGGACGGACGGAAGGTGTGCGTGGGCAACAGCCGCCTGATGGAGCGGCAGAGCGTCAACTTCCTGCCCTGTGAGCTGCCGGGCACCATCGTCCACGTCACCATCGACGGCTTCTACGCCGGACACATCGTCATCTCCGATCTGCCCAAGGCGGACGCCCGGCAGGCGGTGGAGGCGCTCAAACGGTGCGGCGTGAAAAAGACGGTGATGCTCACCGGCGACGCTGAGGCCGTGGCCCGGGCCGTGGCCGGGGAGCTGGGGATCGACGAATACCACGCCGAGCTCCTGCCCGCCGACAAGGTGGCCTGGACGGAAAAACTGCTCAGCTCCAAAAGTGAAAAGGGGAAGCTGGCTTTCGTGGGCGACGGCATCAACGACGCCCCGGTGTTGACCCGGGCGGATATCGGTATTGCCATGGGCGCCCTGGGCTCCGACGCCGCCATCGAAGCGGCGGACATCGTGCTGATGGACGACAAGCCCTCCAAGATCGCCATGGCCATCCGGATCTCCCGCAAAACGCTGCGGATCGTCCGCCAGAACATCTGGTTTGCCCTGCTGGTCAAGTTCGCCGTGCTGATTCTGGGCGCCTTCGGCATGGCGTCCATGTGGGCGGCGGTGTTTGCCGACGTGGGCGTGGCCTTCCTGGCCATCCTCAACGCCACCCGGGCCTTGCAGATCCCAAGCTCCAACTGAACCAACGCCCCCGGTGAAAGCAGTGCTTTCACCGGGGGCGTGTTTTTTGCTTTTCTCTGCCGGCTCAGACGCCTCTGCAGGGGGCGTAGCCGTATTTCCGCCTTCCCCACAGGATAAACGCAGCAGATACCACCAGTCCCAGCGCCTCTGCCGCCGGGACCGCCAGCCAGATCCCCCAGGCTCCCAGCTGCTGCGGCAGGATCAGCAGCATGCTCACCAGAAAGAGAAACGTCCTGGCAAAGGAGATGGCAGCGGAGACCGCCCCGTCGGAGAGCGCCGTAAACAGGGAGGAGGCGAAGATATTTGCCCCCATGAACCAGAACGCCGCCGCATAGATGGGAAAGCCCTCCATGGTAATGGCATAGACCCGGCTCCCGGGGTCTGTGAACACGGAAAGACACGGACCGATGACGATCCGGCTGAGCAGGTACATGGCCCCGGAGCAGAGCAAAATGAAGATCCCGCAGCTGCGGAAAATCTTCTGGAGCTGCTCCCGGTCCTGGGCGCCGTACTTGAAGCTCACCACCGGGGCAACTCCCATGGAAAAACCCAGATACATGGCGCTGAACACAAACTGGAAGTACATGACGATGGTGATGGACGCCACACCGTCCTCCCCCCAATAGGCGAGAAACAGTACATTGAACAAAAACGTGGTCACGGCATTTGCCACATTGCTCACCATCTCCGATGAACCGTTCCAGCAGGTCTGCAGCAGCATCCGCCAGCGGAGGCGAAAGGGGGTGAACCACAGCGCGCCGGTACGGTTTTTGAAAAAATACACCGTTCCGGCCACCGCCGGGATGCAGTAACCGATACCGGTGGCCACGGCCGCGCCGGCCACGCCAAGCCCCAGCGGACCCATGAACAGCATATCCAGCACCACGTTGGCCACGCCGCCGGCCACGGTGACCCCCAGTCCAAGGCCGGGACGGCCCGCCGTGACGAAGAGGACCTGGAACACCGTCTGCAAAAACAGCGCCGGGGAAAAGCACAAAAGCACCTGCGTGTAGGTCCGGCACAGCTGGAACTGGGCGTCACTGGTCCCCAGCAGCCGCAGCAGCGGATCGAGAAACACCAGTCCCGCCGCCATGCACAAAATGCCCAGCACCAGAGATACCGCCACCACGGCGGTAAAATCCCCCCGGGCCCGCCGTTCCTTTCCCTCGCCCAGCTCCCGGGCGATGATGGCGCTGCCGCCGGTGCCCAGCATGATCCCCAGCGCCATCTCCAGGGAGTTGAGGGGATAGGACATGTTCACCGCAGACAGCGCCAGCGTCTCCACATAGCGGGAGATAAAGATCCCGTCCACAATGGTATACAGGGACAAAAACACCATCATCGCGATATTGGGCAGAGCGAACCGCAGCAGCGCGGCAGTCCCGAACTGCCGGGAGAGAGCCGTCTCACGCACCGCGCACCTCCCGGGCAAACGCCCTGGTAAATGCAGTGTTGGCCTCCACCATCTCCCGGAACCGCTCCTGCCCCATGGCGTCCACGGCCCGGTCCTCCAGCTCATAGATCTCCCGGAGACACGGGGCGGCAAAGGCCCGTCCCGCCGGGGTGAGATCCACCAGTTTTTCCTTCTGATCCCGGCCGGCGCGCAGCGACACATACCCCCGCCGCTCCAGGTCCTTCACCACGGTGTTCACCGTCTGTTTGGGGATCATCCAGTTTTCCGCGATCTGTTTTTGGGTGCAGCCCCCATCCTGGTCCAGGGCATAGAACGTCAAAGCGGTATGAAAACTCATCCCGTGCCGCCGGGCAAGGGTGGCATACAGCTCATCCTGCCGGCAAAGGCAGGAACAAAGCTCCTTCATCTGCTGGCGTACCGTCATATCCATCCTCCTGTCATTCAGTACGGTTTCGTACTATATTAGTACGAAACCGTACCATTGTCAACCGTCTTTTTCCGGCATTGGGGGAGGGGCCCCCGTTCCGCCTGCCGCCCCAGAAAAAAAGCGCGCGGAGAAACTCTCCGCGCGTCTTTTTCTATCCATTTTGTGGGTGGGGGTTACTCCAGCGTGTCCAGCTCTGCCTGCCAGAGCCTTCTCTTCGCGTCGCGGGGCTCTCGCCCCGCCGGGGGCCCCGGAAATGGCGACTGGCGGGGGAGACGTCTTTTTCTTACTCCAGCGTGTCCAGCTCTGCCTGCCAGAGATTCATCTTCGCGTCGCTGGGCATCCGCCAGTCGCCGCGGGGAGACATGGCCACCGTGCCCACCTTGGGGCCGTCCGGCAGGCAGTTGCGCTTGAACTGCTGGCTGAAGAAGCGGTGGTAGAAGGTCTTGAGCCACTTCAAAATCACCGCCTGGCTGTACTGTTTGCCCAGGGCATACACGGCAAGACGGTATACCTTCCGGGGAGAGAAGCCCCAGCGGAGCATGTAGTACAGGAAGAAGTCGTG
>CDZS01003970.1_pt1 | contig 13537 bp, 14 predicted proteins | sample 557751 | NCBI WGS metagenome assembly CDZS01 (sample SAMEA3182113, study PRJEB8094) | gut metagenome | biome: human; feature: gut; material: Stool; isolation source: human stools | place: Canada | collected 2013-05-07 | reverse complement strand
GGCTTGCTTTTATCTGTACGGATACGACTCTTTCTGAGGAAGAAATCATCCGTGTTTATGGAAAACGTTGGCAGATTGAGGTTTTCTTCAAGACCTGCAAATCCATGCTGAACCTGATTGGAGAATGCCATAGCTTATCTTATGATGCGCTGACAGCCCATGTGGCCATTGTATTTACTAGATATATGTTGCTTGCAATGGAACAGCGCCAAAACGAAGATCAGAGAACTCTTGGTGAGTTATTCTTCTTTCTCATTGATGAAATGGCAGACATTACTTTCCGCAGGTCACTTTGCATCTTGATGGATGCCTTAATGGCAAGCCTTCAGGAAATCTTAAAGCTCAGCGATAAACAACTGACTGCTTTTACTGTTGATTTTGAGGCAAGATTGCCGGAATATCTGCGTAATGCACTTCATCCAGAGGTTGCAATAGCATAAAGCACTATTTTGTTAGCTGAAATATTGAATTTTCAAGGTGCGAAGCCCTGTTTAGGTGTGGGAAGTTTTAGTATTTTATTAAAAAAAGAGGATTTAGATGATAAGTTTCTGAAAAAACAGGTACAAAGACTCTTATGGAAATTTAACCCCGGATTGGAAATCTGCGCGGGAATATACCACAGCGATCATGATGACACGCTTAAAAATGCATTTTACAGTGGCGTTTCAGCCTTGACACAATTTTTTTACTCAAAGGATCCCATACACATATATCAGGATCAAACTTTGTGCACCTTTCCATACTCTATATACCAGAATTTACAGTTGCAGCTGACCGGCAGCAATTTACTGAATACGAGAGATGCTGTCTATTCCTTTATGGATTACGTGCGTAATGAACAACCTTCCTATTATGAATTGCATTCCTGGCTAAACAAGATTACTCTGATCATCATAAAACATTGTAATGATAAAAAAATACCGGCATCTTGTTATATCGATTATACAGAAAGTCTGCAGTTTCTTTACAATTATCACTCTCTTGAAGAAATTGAAAGTACCATTTTGTCCATGATCGAGAGCATTTTTGAGAAAATTGCTGAACAGACACGCAGCACAAATGCCTATCTTGTTGAACAGGTACAAAACTACCTTTTCCAGCATATGAATGAAAATATCACACTTTCAGACTTAGGAGAGATTTTCGGTATAAACTATTCCTCACTAAGCAATATATTCAGCTCTGCTACAGGACAGACTATCATTGAATATCTGACTTTTATAAGAATATTACATGCAAAAGAACTGTTGATCAATACAGACAAAAAAATATATGAGATCTGTTCAGAAATTGGATACACAGAACCAAAATATTTTATTAAACGCTTTCGTCAGATTGTTGGCGTTACTCCCAAGGAATACAGAAAGATATATACTTCCTGATACTCTGTAATGATAGTTTTTCCAGTGTCCTGATATTTTTGAACTTTGATTCACGGATGAAGTCATCCACCACTTGATGGAACTTTTCAATCTTGCCCTTGCTTTTCCCGAAACGTGGTTTGTCATGCTTGACACAGATTCCAAGTCTGACAAGTGAGAAACGAATCTGTTTTGCAACGTACTACCTTTTTGCGGATGCGTGGATAGGAGTCCCTGTAACGAAGTTCCGGATCGTACCCATAGTCCTCGTCATCGTCCACATAATCTGCATCCGGATCAGGCTTTGCCGCTTCCTGTGCCTTCTTCTTTTCCTGGACTTTCTTGAATACGAAGAATCCGCCGCCACAGGCAAACACAATCAGAGTCAGAAGTTCCGGGAGCATATTCGTGGATTTCGGCTTTTCCTCTGGAGTGGGTTCTGTAATTTCAGGAACCGTTTCAACCGCTTCCGGCTTTGTTTCCTCAACCGGCTTGGTGAATACAAGTATTTATTGCAAAGGTACGCCTATATCCGATGAAGAACTGGCTTGTAAAGAGATCATTGATCATCTCCATACAGATAATCCGGCCTGGGGTGCAAGGCAAATGTCTGCACAGCTAAAGGCTAGAGGATATCATGTAGGACGTCGGAAAGCACGACGTTACATGAACGAAATGGATATTTACCCAATCTATCCTAAAATGAATCTTTCCAAGCGTATGCAACAGGCTAAGGTATGCCCTTATCTGCTCCGTAATGCTGTCATAGACAAACCAAATCAGGCACGGTCTATTGACATTACATATATTCCAATCAAACGGGGCTTTTTATATCTGACAGCCGTTATTGATTGGCATAGCCGCTGGGCAGACAATATCATGATTGAGCGTTGGTTTCGCAGCTTCAAGTATGAAGAAGCCTATCTGACTCAATACAATAACATCAAAGAAGCCAGAACCGCTATCGGACAGTATATCCGCACTTACAACTTTGAGCGGCATCATTCTGCACTTGACTATCAGACACCGGCTGAATGCTACTATCCGGCAATGCTGTTGCCATATGTAGCTTAGCATAAATGGGACAGGGGAGAGTTCCACTACTTTCCCTGAGTTCCCTGTAACTTATTAACCCTATCAGTTCATTATAAAAATCTCAGATTTTTGTCTTGACAACTGAGCCACTATACTATCTCCTGGAATGGAAACGAAATGGCATAGTTTTTGCAGACTATGCCTCTGCATCAATCATTTATTTCCCAATGACCTGTTCTGGTTGAACCAACTCTCTTTATCTTGCCGTCATTCATCAGTTCTTTCATGATTCTCTGGACAGTTCTCCTTGACAACGATAATTCTTTAGCTAAATCTGTCTGTGTAATATACGGATTCTGTTTCAAGCCTGATAACAATCTGCCTTCCATATGATCAGCACCATGATTAGCGCCATCAGCGTCAAGAATAGCGTCATCCGTGGCGCTATCTGTCATCTGATTCAAAAGTTCCGCTAAAGTATTATCTATTTGAGTCAACATGAATTCAATAAATACCGTAGATTCTCCCTCTACATGGCATTTTGCAATCGCATCATAATAATCATTCTGGAATTTTTCAATTTGGCTTTCTATCGGAATATATTCAAAAATAGGATTCCATTTAGCCAATATAGCTGTATGCCACAGCCTTGCCATCCTGCCATTGCCATCTGTAAAAGGATGAATAAATACGAATTCATAATGAAATACGCTGCTCAAAATCAGCGGATGCATCTGATCTTTCTCTTTCTTCATCCAGCCAAATAATTCATTCATCAATTGTGGAACAAAGCGTGCCGGTGGAGCCATGAATATGCACTCTTCACCATTAAATACACCTTCTTCACCACTGCGGAAATCACCGGATTCCTCTACGATGTATTTTGTCATAATACCATGAAATTTCTTTAATTCTTCTATGCTGTAAGGATCTATTTCAGCTATTTTTTCATAGGCATTATATGCATTCTTTACTTCCTGTATTTCTTTTGCCTCTCCAAAAACCAATTTCCCGTTAATAACATCACGCACCTGGCTTAGCGAAAGAGAATTTGCCTCGATCTTTAAAGACGAATGAATGGATTTGATCCGGTTATTTTTCCTTAGATGAGGTTTGTTTTCCATATTACTCATTACAGTAATACGCCCGACTTTTTCAGATACAGATGCCACATGAGATAATATACTGTTTGTAATTGTAAAAGGTGGTTTATATCCGTCCATGTATTACTCCTTATCCTCTATCCATTCAAATATTCATTCCATCTGGCATTGATTTCTTCCATTTCATGTTTCTGCATAATTCTGTTGCGGTCACTTAGTATTGCAAGCATTTCATCTGCAATTTCCTCAAGCGGCAGCTTTTTGTAATGGGACAAATAACCTATCATCCGTCCGGCTGTCCAGTCGGTGTTAAGATTTTTCGTTATTTGATCGCAAAACTCCGCTGGATATCCCCGTTTTATCATAATGTCATATAGTTCCAGGCTCTTAGGCGACTTAGGTTTCATATTACAACTCCATTACAATGATCTATTTCGTGTTGGATGATCTGTGCAGTCCAACCGGAATATTTGCCATGCTGCTTCTTGAAATCTGCATCCAAAAAATCCACTTCAATTTCTTTATATCTTGTACACGGACGCACCCCTTCCAGAGATAGGCATCCTTCTTCTGTCTGAAATGCTCCGGTCTTCTTTGTAATAACCGGATTTACCATAGCAAATTGAAATGGACCTGCTGCCACCACAATGATATTTTTCTTTACACCGATCATATTGGCTGCCATGCCAACGCAATGATCCAGATTTGCCCTTAATGTATCAAGCAGATCTGTAATCACCTGTCGGTCTGCCTCCGTTGCATCTGTAGATTTCTGAGCGAGAAACAATGGATCCCGCATAATTTTTTTTACCATATTCTTGTCCTCTAATTCCAGTTTTTCCAAACATCCGGCAGATAACCCAGGGTTGATTGCTTACTATTTCTAACCACTGGTGTCTTAATCACCTGGGGATTTTCAAGAACCTTTTCAAGCTTATCATCAGCAGCAATATACTTTATAAGGGCAAGCAAATCCTTGTCCTTGCCATCCCAGTTGACCATGTTATCCAATCCACCATTTGCCTGAGCTACGGAATTGAATTCCCCTTTGCTCATGCCCTTTTCCTTCATATCAATGAACTGATACTTTATGCCACGCTCTTTGAAAAAACGCTCTGCTTTTCTTGTATCACTACATTTCTTTGTCCCGAATATCTGTATATTCATATCATCTTTCCTTCGCCATCAATATAAGTTTTTCAAATGACTGTGCAAGCATCAGCATCTACTAATATCTGCATTTTTTCAAACCATTCTACCATGCTCTTTCGAGCTGGTCTTCATAAAAAGAATCTACACGTAGCCCATCAGACATTGAAACCATATACAAATCACTATTTATATCAATTATACAGTAATTACCTGAAATATCCAATGACGTATTAGAAAAGCCGCTTAGTCATCAAGCGGCTTTCATTAACGATTTGTCGAGTTAAAAATTTTTTCTAATTCATATTTACGAGTTAAAACGAGTTATCTATTTCAGAAAATAAATTTCTGAAATTTCTCTAAATGGTTACTGTTCAGACAGCAACCCGGCAGCGTCAGGACTGCTGTCTGAACACTGCCGGGTTCCCTCTGATATCCTTCTATAAAATTTACCGGAAAATCATCTGTGCAAAGTCTGCAAAGCATGATCTCCACACATTCCAATCATGTCCTCTTTCCTGTTTCTGTCATGTCTGTTTCCAAATACCAGTACCTATTATATCAGTTTTTATTTCGTTTGTAACCGGGTAAGAATACTGCTTATATCCATCTTCTTTTCGACTGCAGTAAACGCAACGTTCTCTCCATCGTGGATGAGGCTCCAGATTTCTCCGTATGCTCTCTTTTCAAGAAGCTCCGAAAGAAGGAAAGTCGAGGTTGCTCTCTTTGTAGCGAAGATAATCCTTCTCACGCCCTGTTTCCTGAGCGCTTCGATGTCTTCCATTTTTCCCGTCAGCATGGCAAAATCGGAATCCGTTGCAATTGCCAGCACGTCTTTCTTCTGCGCAGTAGCAAAAATCATGTTTTTTCCGTCCTGACCTACTACCTGATAAAAATGTCCTTGTACAGGGGCCTTGTATTCTGTGCTTTTTCCATTTCCCTGTACCGGCTCTGATGCAGATGTCTGCATTCTGTATTCCACAGGTGCTGCGGTTTCACCGGGAGATGCCGGCTCCGGTATTACCAGTGTTCCGATCGGAAGTTCTATTGTGCCTTCGCCAAATTTCATGACACAGGTCACCGGATAGCTTCCGGGAACAGTAGGTACTGTTTCGCTGCCATTGTAGAGAATCTTTTCTACGCTGCCCGCACCGGTTGCTGCTGCCTTAAAAATTCCATTTTCCATCCTGATATCCAGCTCCGTCAGGTTTGTCGGGTTTCCTTCGCTGTCCAGGTGCATATTGACGTACTGCTTCAGTGCTTCTGTGTCACTTCCGCTCAGGCTGTTGATCGTTACGTCCGGTCCAATGATATAATGTCCCTTACTGCTATCATGGTTGGAGTCTTGCCCGTCACCAATATAGCCGATACGGTTCGAAAGAACATTTCCTGCATCGTCTACTACGCCCGTATTCACAATGGCGTTGCCGACAATGATAATCTTTCCTGTCATATCCCCTTCATCCTGTGAACCGATGGCTGCGCCGTCATCTCCGGCGTAGGCAGTGACCTTTGCATGGTCCCGAATGATGATGATACCGTTCATATTCTTCCAATCTGAGGAGCCAATTCCGCATCCTTCATCCGAGCCTGCAGCAACCACAGCAGCATTTCCGCCTATGGTAACTGTCCCGGTAAATTTCCCCTCATCTCCAGTGCCGATACCGGAGCCCTCAGAATCATCGTGATCTCCGCTTGCTTTGGCAGTAACCTTTGCGTTTCCATCAATGGTGATACTGCCTTTGAAATTGCCGTCATCTCCGGTGCCGATGCCCGCGCTGTTTTCAGCACCGGTTGCCGAAACCTGTGCATTCCCGCCAATCATAATGTTACCGCTTAGGTTCCCATCATCGCCGGTGCCAATGCCCGCACCTCTGTCATTGCTGGATACTTCAACCTGCGCATTTCCGTCAATAACAATGGTTCCGGACATTTCCCCATCTTCGCCGGAGCCAATGCCTGCTCCGTCTCCTTCGCAGTCCGATGCTATATTGTCATCTGTTTTTACGGTTGCATCTCCTGTAATATGGATGCTGCCGGACATGGCCTCCTTCTCATGGCTGCCGATCTTGGCATTATGGTTATAGTCAGAACCAAGATCATCCTGAATCTCGGCCTTCAGAGAACCGCTTCCGTTTATGGTGACATTGCCATCCGAAACATGCAGTGCAGAGCCGGTTTCAGAGAAGATCTTGTTGTCTCCCTCCAGTGTAATGTTGGCACTGGAACTTCCCTTCACATCAATCGCATCCTTGCTGCTTTTAATATTGATATCCTTAATGGTCACATTTGCAGCTGCATTATCAGACGTGGATATCGCAATTGTGTTTCCTGTCTCTACAGAGCTCTCCCGCTGCGTAATCACAGGAGCCTCATCCGGCACGGCAGAGCCGCTGCCCTGCGTTACCGTCTGTCCGGAATTGTCTGCGTTTACCGTAACGCTGCCATCTTCCAGATACCAGTTGGCGGCATAGGTTGTCATGGGCAGGCTTACGCTCATGACCAGTGCGATCATACTTGCTGTCAGCTTTTTTCTCTTCATTGGGTTTCCTCCCTCTTTTCCTTTTCCATTTTTTACATTATCCCCTGCAATGAAAATTCATAGTGCATGGCAAGTGCTTTGAACAGCTTCTGCATCACCTGTTCAGAGATCGCGCGGATATCGAGTCCCTCCACGAATCGAATCACCCGCCCGATTTCTTCCTCTGGAACGTTATAGGCCCGAAGGCTCATCGTGAAAAATAAGCGAAGCTTCTTCTCCAATGTCAACTCTGCATCACACGGATGCGCCATGTAACCTCGCATGATGCCTGCAGATCCGATCTCCAGCTCGTAAAAGTCACGCTCTGTCAACTCCGGCTGATAGGATCCGAAAATCTGATACAGCTCTTTGGCTGTTTCGCGCTGAATATACTCACAGGCTTCCTTCTGGGTATAGGCTTCAATATAAATTTCCCGCAGGTTTTCATTCAGCTCTGTAAGCGTCATCTGGATCGCTGTTTCCACTGCATAAACATAAACCGGAGGGAGCATTGTGCTCGCTGCACTTCTTGCCATCGAAAACTGATTCTCAAACATGAACTGCACAAGCTCTGTCAGTACGCCGTCCTTTGCACGGAAAATGTTCTGAAAGCTGCTGCTGGACACGCTGGACTTCTCGATGATTTCCGCCATAGTTGTCTTTTTGTACCCCTGCTCCAGGAAGAGTTTTACGCATACCTGCAGGATGCGTTTCTTTGTTGGTTCGCTTAAACTTGTTGCCAATTGTCCCCGTCCTTATTCTATGTGACTATCTTTGTTTCTTCATCTGGTCTATATACCAAATATAGCAGGAAATAGAGGTTCTTGTCAAGGAGTTTCTGGTTCGTGTACCAGTGCAGTGTGACAGACCAGAATTTAATATTGCTAACAATCTTCAAAATCTGTCAATGTTATTTCGAGTGCTATGGTTAGTATATCCTAAGCAGAATAAAACATAAAAAAAGATCTGTCACCCTTAGGATTCTTCCCAAAGTCAACAGATCTTATTTTTACCTTACATCTTCACAGACTCGTCAGCAGGGCTGCCATCTCCGGATTTGCTGAGGATCTTTGCCAGAAGCTCAGGATCTACGCCAGCAGGGGCAGCCGGTCCCTTATCTTCCGGCTCTACCGGTTCCGCTGGGCAGCGGAGGATTTCATCGCGCAATCCCTTCAGAAACTTTTGTTCGTAACTGTCGAAATTTGCAGAAATATAGATTTTATCAGTTATATCTTATATTTTTATAAATATGTCTTTGAGTTTCAGACGTAAATGTGTTACACTGGGTTCAACCACAGGCAAGGAGGTTTATGATCGTGATTAAACGTGAAATGTATATGAAGCGCATCCGTCCGTTTATCGGAACGGAGCTGATAAAGGTCATGACCGGTATTCGCCGGTGCGGTAAATCAGTCATGCTGGAGCTTATAAAAGAGGAGCTTGTGGAGTCCGGTATCAGCTCTGCTCAGTTCATCTCTATCAACTTTGAGAATTTGAACTTCTCTCATCTGCAAACCGCAAAGTCACTGCATGATGAGATTACGAAGAGAGCCGCAGAGATCAACGGCAAGGTCTATCTGTTTTTTGATGAGATTCAGGAGGTAAAAGACTGGGAGAAGTGTATCAATTCCCTCCGTGTATCCCTTGACTGCGACATCTATATCACCGGTTCAAACGCAAAACTTCTGTCCGGTGAGCTTTCCACCTATCTCGGCGGACGCTTTGTGGAGTTCGTTATTTACCCATTCTCCTTCGCGGAATTTCTGGAACTGTACCGTCCCATCGCACCGGATGAGCCGATCCAGAAATGCTTTCAGAAGTATCTACTATCCGGCGGTATGCCGTACCTTGCCAACATCCGCTACGAGGATGCTCCTTCCAAGCTCTACCTTCATGACCTGTTCAACTCTGTCCAGCTCAAGGACATTGTGAAGCGGAACAAGATCCGTGACGTGGACCTGCTGGAACGCATCATCGCTTATGTGATTGCAAATGTAGGTACGACCTTCTCCGCAACTTCTCTGGCGAAGTTCCTCAAAAACGAGAAGCGAACCGTTGCACCGGAGACCATCCTGAACTACATCAAATACTGCTGCGACGCATATTTGTTCTATCAGGTCAAGCGTGAGGACTTGCAGGGAAAGCAGATCCTTGCCTCCAATGAGAAGTATTACATTGCCGACCACGGCATCCGGGAGGCTGTTTTCGGCGGCAATATGCGTGACATCAACCTCATTTTGGAGAACATCGTGTTTCTGGAGCTGCTGCGCCGGGACTACAAAGTGACAGTCGGGAGAACCGGAGACAAGGAGATCGACTTTGTATGTGACAAGAGTGGAGAAAAACTGTATGTTCAGGTTGCCTATCTGCTGGCATCCGATGAGACTGTTCAGCGTGAGTTCGGCGCGTATGACAATATCCGCGATAACTACCCGAAATATGTTGTCTCTCTGGATGAGTTCGACATGAGCAGAAACGGGATCAAGCACCGCAACATCCGTGATTTCCTGTTGGCAGAGGAATGGAATTAAAATGAAATCAGCTTTTGGTGAGTCTATGGAAGTTTACAAGCTGAACTTTTAGGACGTTTCCTCGGTATGCTGACGGTAGATGCCGACGCGGTGGGAAGCCCGCAAGGCCGAGTGGGAATCGTAAAACCGGATAGAGCTGCACGGGGCTGTCGCACTAACGTGCGACAGCCCCGTGTAAAACGATTATTAAATTGTTTATGAGTCAGATAAACTGAAAGTTTCACCTTATCTGGTTAAAACATGTTTGCAATATTTTGTACATCCACATTTTGGACAAGTTAACTTTCTTTTGGTAATTGTATGAGGTCCCATAACATAGGATTTCATATCAGGAACAAATCGCTCCTTGCATTCAGGACATTCAAAGGCTCCTGCTTCTCTGTCTAATACACATGCAATAGCGATTCCAATTACCATTATTACAAATCCAATCCCCATCAATAGCACTCTAGTCCATACCTGCATTTCAAACATTCCCGCAACAACAAATAAAGGTACTGCTGCAACAATTACCAAAACACCAACCATTGCAGACATTATAATCTTCTTTTTACTCTCTTGAGCTTCTTTCACTAAATTCACCATATTTTCCTCCGCTTTCTTCTTATAATCCATCGCTTGCAATCTTTCACCAGATAGAAGTTCATTTACTGTAATTTCTAGTTCATTGCAAAGTGGAAGTAACAATGATACTTCTGGGAAACCATTACCCCTTTCCCATTTTGAGATTGTTTTATCGCTGATACTAAGCTTATCTGCCAATTCCCGTTGAGTATATTTTTTTACTTTTCTTTCTTCAGCAATAAATTTACCTATCTTAATTTGGTTCATAGGTTCGTGTCCTCCTTTCTGGATTCATTGTATAAATTCCCACTGTTTATTTACACCCACGTAACGTAGAATATGGTGAGTTTTAGCGGTTTCTATGCTCCGTAGAGTTGTAATTTACTAAAAAATTTCAAATTTGTACATATCTTTTTGCACAGTATAACACATACCTATTCTTTCTGCCTGCTTTCTTTTTAATGGCATCATATTTCATCTTGTAGGCATATGCTTTTTCACTTGCTGTAATCTGCTCTCTCTGTAAATTAGAATCCACCATAGTTACTACAGCTTCATCATCCTGCATCATGCGGATAATCACAGGAATTTTCTTATACCCTAGTCGCTCCGCTGCATATTTCCTTCTGTGACCTGAAATGATTTCATAGTAACCTTCTTTTCTCGGCCGGACGATCAATGGATTAAGAACTCCATATTTCTTAATACTGTCCTGTAGTTCAATCATCTGACTGTCACCGATCACCTTGAATGGATGATTCGTAAAAGTTCTTAACTGCTCCATTTCAATTTCAACTACTTTTTCATCCGAATCTCTGATATCCGTCTTTTCTGTCAATGACATTTTCTCCTTTTCCCTGAACGAAAAAATCGCCCAGACTAGAATTTTTAATCTAATCTGAGCGATACTTCGTCAGGCCTGTTTTCTTCAAGCAGGAAAACCATTTTTACATTCATTGACAACCTAAATCTTATCCTACACTTTAGTTATCTCCATTGGGTGCTTGGATAGATTTAGTTCTCGGTGCCCGTTTTGTCTTTTCGGTGCTCCAATTACTCATTTTTATATTTTTTCGGTGCTCGCAAGCACCATAAAATAAAAAATGCAACAATGAATTTTTACGATCATTGTTGCAAAAAATCGATGTTCCCGGCGGGAATCGAACCCACAACTAGCGCATAGGAATTCAAGATCCCTACATAAACACGCATATACTTAAGTCAAGCTAAAGCAAGGTAAAGCCTTGATTTTACTGACTATTCTGTTACATTTTGTCAAAATAAGAAAACCTGTTCTTCATCTCTGTAAAACACCTCTCGGTGCGCATCCGACGCTCGGAGCACCCGGAGGATTTAACTATTCGGTTCCATCCAGTTCATTCAGTTGGCCACCATTACGATTCAGCTTGTAACAATGATCACTTGGTTTTCTTATTAGATTAAATCTATTATAACGTGTACAGGGTCGGATGTCGATGTTTTTTTGACCATATTTTGCTCTGGTTTACAGTTTGTCCAGCCACCCATCAAAACTTTTCTTTGAAATCCTATACTTGGTTCCAATCTGGATCCAGCGGAATTCATTTTTCTTTAAAAGTTCGTACACGGTAGGTCTGCTGATACCCAGAATATCCTGAATTTCCTTTACTGTGTAGCATCTTTTATACTCTTTGCCAGACTCGTCAGCAAAGCTGCCATCTCCGGATTAACTTTTTTTCTTTCTAACCCACGTTATTTTGCAGCCACGGTTACCACTGTTTCCTTTTTTTTCGACATAAGCCAATAAAACATAGAACAAAATATTAATGCAAATACAACGCCAAAAACATTCTGAATCACTCTAAGACCAACTGCTCCTTTTAGTCCATAACTCTCTGTAGCAATGGCCAAAGCACCAAATGTGTTAAATACTGCCTGCCAGCCATATTTTGCAGAAAGTCCTACACCAATTCCGCCAAGGATTCCTATGTATGTATAGATGGATGACGGAAGCAGAAAATATAGTACTGTAAAGCATATTACACCTGCAATATTTCCGACAATCCTTTTGCGGACTCTGTATTGCATGTCCTCCATAAATGGTAAGATTGCTGACATTGCCGCAATTCCAGCCCACATTGCCCGTGGCATATTGCAGAGTTCCGCAATGCAGAGTACTGCCGGTACGCATATGATCTGACATAACTGCCACTTTGTTCTGGAAGAAGATATATCAAATTCCTGTACCAAATCATTCAAATTTCTTTTATACGTTCTGTTTTTATGATTTCGATAAAATACGAAGCAGGTAAGTGCTGCACCTAATGCCATTCCGGTTAATCGCATCTGATAACTTTTTCCTGTTACATCATATCCATACAATAACAGATAACCAAGAACCAATGTGGATTGGTTAAACATGAATGGGTTATGACATCCAAACAGAATCAGCACTGCCAGTGCAGCAATGTTTAACAGCATTCCAAGTACCGGTGAAAGCTGGTTTGCTAAATGCGGACATACAGTCATAATTACAAAGAACAAAGCCAAAAGCATCGTAGATTGTCCGGTGTGGATCCCCAGATCCGCATTCCGAAATACCATAAGGCATAATAAAACTACTACACCCACAATACTATTCTCATTTCCAAATAAGATACTGAAAATAGTAACAAATAAAAAACAAAATGCCATTGTAGCAGCTATCTTTACCAAATATACCAGTATATGATATGATTTTTCTTTCACTGTTTCACTCTTTTTCAACAGATTTTTAGAACCTGCCTGATTTAACTGCAATTCCTGATAAAATGTCATGTAATTCCTCCTCTATCTGTTTTTCTTAAACTTATATGGCCTCATCTTTCTGTATTGGAAGCTCTACAACAAATCTGCATCCACCATATTCCCGGTTTTCTGCCTTGATTGTCCCGCCAGCACTATCTACGATCCGTTTCACAAGTGCAAGGCCGAGACCATTTCCTTCTGCTTTATGAGAACCGTCTGCCTGATAAAATTTATCAAATATTCTGGTTTTCACATCATCCTCTATTCCCGGTCCTTCATCTTCCAGAATAAACACTACAGAATCCTTTTCCTGCTTCAGAAACATCATAATTGTCCCCTTTGCAGGACTGAACTTAATCGCATTATCTAAAAGATTCATCCATATATGCATAAAAAGTCCTTCATTCCCAGTATATTTAACTTCCTCCAGCTCTACCTGGAAACCAATTTCTTTTTCTGTCCATTTTGTCTCCAGGGAAAGAAATGCCTGACGGATCTGTTCATCCA
>CDZS01007251.1_pt1 | contig 13776 bp, 11 predicted proteins | sample 557751 | NCBI WGS metagenome assembly CDZS01 (sample SAMEA3182113, study PRJEB8094) | gut metagenome | biome: human; feature: gut; material: Stool; isolation source: human stools | place: Canada | collected 2013-05-07 | reverse complement strand
AAAGAAAGACTGATAAACAGTGGCTTTTATGATTTAGCTACAGCCTATCAGTCAGTGCACGTCAACTATTGAAAGCGCCGTATACCGAACGGTACGTACGGTGCTGTGAGAGGACGGCGGTTAGTCACCGCCTCCTACTCGATTAAATAAAATGGGAATGTCAGAATAAAAAATATCCGACTACATCTTTCGTCAACAAGCTACTTTTCAAGCCGAAAAATATTGATTATAATAAATGAAAAACTAATAGAAGTCTTGTATATATTGTATATATTGGGAAGAAAACTAAATTCGAAGATTAATCACAACAAAATAGTTAGGTGACGTTATTATGAGTATGATAGAGAACATTTTTAAGTTAAAACACAAAGCGGTAGAAAAAATAGTAAAGTACAGCAACCAAATGAGTCTGCGTACAAAAATTAGACAGGGTTACATTGTAATGATTATCCTCTTTTTTTTCATATTTGTTCTAGTAGTCGGTTTGGAAATCCGCAACTACAGTGGTAAGATTATTTATTCAACCATGGAAAATCAAAATCAACAGATTGAGAAATCCATTGATTATTTTATAGATGACATTATCAAATTGTCAGAATATCCGTACGTAGACAGTGAGGTGACAGCGCTTCTCGAAAAAAGCTACCAAGGGGATGGAGAATCAATCGTTGTAAAGATCAATGACACGGCAAAGTTGGCTCACCTACTTTATAAACATGTTTTTTATATGAATAAGCGGATTGATTCTGTGTGGCTTTTAGCTGAGAATAATATGGAAAATCCAGCAATCGTAACACGGCAGAATCTCAATAATCACTACAATATGAAGGAAGAGGACTGGTATAACCGCGTATACAGTGGAAACGGTACCCCTTTTATTCTAGGGGTTCATGAAGATAGTGGCAGTACAAGCAATGAGAAAATTGTCTCCGTAGCCAGAAGCATTGTAAGCCCCACAGATGGCAGTTTTTTAGGCATGTTTGTAATCAATATAAAAGCCAATGATTTTGCTGCACTTTGGTATAATGGACAAGCGGATGACAGGATAATTGCAGTAGCAGACAAGGAAAATCATTTAATCATGAATCCGAATGCTGCAAAAGAGGACGACTTGGAAACCTATATTCAGAGTGTCGATGCGAAAATGCCTGTTAACAAAAGACAGACTGTTAAACTTGGTAATGAAAAATACTATCTTGTCATAACACAATTAGAGTGCATCGAAGGAAAGATCTATCAATTCTACGCCACAAAATCTGCAACGAAAGGATTTGGAATACTCTATTTTGTGCTACTCATTGGCACGCTCCTGATTGGAGCTATGTTTTATCTGATAAGTTATAGAATTTCAGATAAAATAACAAAACCGCTCTATCAACTGGTAGACAGTATGCGGGAAGTCAGCGGTGGTAATTTTCAGATACAGACTGACAAATTAAATGGTGAATTGCAGATATTGTCAACGACATTCAACAAAATGACAAAACGCATAGACATCATGTTTCAAGAACTGACTGAGAAAGAGAAACAAAAGAGGGATATGGAACTTCTGGCTTTACAGGCACAAATCAATCCACACTTTTTGTATAATACCTTAAATTCTATTCAATGTGTGGCAGAAATGCAGGGCGCCGAAAATGTTTCGAATATGTTAGATGCAATGATTTCTATTTTGCATTACACAGCAGAATCCGCAGGCGAAATTGTCGCAATGGAGAAAGAACTCACCTTTATCCAAAATTACATAAAAATTATTAACTTCCGCTATTTTGACAGGTTTTCCTTCTTGGTACAGGCAGATGATAAGGTTCGTAACTATGGTACATTGCGTTTTATCCTACAGCCTATTGTCGAAAACGCCATTTTTCATGGATTTGAGGCTGATGATTTAAACGCTTTAATTGAAATCAAAATTGTAGAAAAGGATCAGAACCTTGTCATTGAAATAACTGACAACGGTAAGGGAATGGAAGAAGCGAAATGTGCGGAGATTTTACAGCATGATTCTACGGAGAGAAGAGGACTGAACAGAATAGGAATATACAATGTAAACCAGCGGATTAAATTATACTTTGGGGAAAACTATGGGATTCGCATTATAAGTAAAATGGGGCAGTTCACCAAAGTAATTATAACTATGCCAAGAATAACAGCTATGGGAGAAAAATTAGATGAGAAGGGTATTGATTGTTGATGATGAGGTTCTGGTCAGAATAGGAATTAAACATTCCATCGCATGGGAACAGAACGGTTTTGAACTGATAGGCGAAGCATCAGACGGTAAAGAAGCACTAGAGATGATACAGAAGTTAGCACCTGACATTGTAATTCTGGATATCAATATGCCAGTTCTAAATGGCATAGAAGTTTTACGAGAGCTAAAAGAACAGAAGTACAAAGGCAAGGTAATAGTGCTAACTTGTTTTAATGAAATAGAATATGCCAGAAGTGCAATGAAGTATGGTGCAAGTGATTACGTCCTTAAAACAACGCTCAATACAGACGAACTTCTGAATGCTTTACTGGATCTGGAATTTGATGACAACAATTTCAATGAACCGTTGACTCTTCCTTCGAGAGAGAAGATGTCAGAAGAAGAAGCTGTCACAAGGATATTGGAAGGATACGAATCTGACTTCCAAAGCAAGAAATTAAAGGCTTCAAATTTATATTGTATACTGGTTAAAATCGAACAGCTTTCTGAGGTATTAGACCGCTATAAGGAAAAAAAACCGGATTTTTTCTATACTTCACTTCACTCTATGATAGGGCAGGTGGTGGCAGGTCAAAAGGAATGTGTTTATATTCAGTATAAACCAAATCGTTGCGTTATTTTTTTAAGCTTTAGCGGGCAACCCAGTACGCAAGAATGTTATTTAAAGATTCGCGCCATAGTAAATCATTTGGTACAGGTTTTAAAGGAATACCTGGTATTATGTATTCATATTGGCGTAAGCAGTCCTCTGTATACGATGCAGCTTTGTAAGGCATACGAAGAAGCAGAGATTGCCATACAGGAGAGCTTTATACTGCCGGAATCCTCTATTTTCTACTATGAAGAAATGAATGAAGTTGAACAGAAAACAGAATTTCGGAAGAGTGAGAGGGCACTAGAAAAAGCCATCACTGATAAAAACAGTACTCAAGTGTGGGAGGAAACAGAACGGTTCTTTAACCTTATTCGGGCAAGTAAGGCACGCTATATTTCAGAAAATAAAAACTATTTGGGTAATTTGCTAAGGATTTGGCAGGGCCGAGAACAGCATGTGGAAGATATAATTGTAAAAATACAGCAGACGGACTGTTTGGATGAATTGGAAACAGTTATCTACACTTATTGGAAACAATTTCAGAATATAGAAGAAAATGAAGAAAGCAACTATCTGATAAAAAAAGCAAAGCAATATATACAGGACAACTATAATCGGATGATTACCTTGACAGATCTTGCAGACTACATGGGATTAAGTGAAAGCTATACCAGCCGGCTCTTTAATAAAGAGGTAGGTATGAATATGTCTTCTTACATAAACGAAATACGTGTAGAAAAAGCAAAAGAACTTTTGACTCATTCAGATGAAAAGATTTATAGTATTGCCGAAAAAATTGGGTATGCATCCACAACAGCATTTCATGTTGCCTTTAAAAAGAAAACAGGGATGACTCCCGCTGAATACAGAAATCAAAACTACAGGTAAAAACTGAAAAGGAAAAGACAAAACTGTTAACTTTTTATTTTAGCTTGAATAATAAGAAGTGAAAGTTTTTTCTTTTTCTCCTGAAAGAGAACAAAGAACAAAAAGATTTAAAAATTTGTTTGGTTTTTTTGCAGGGTTCTTACACCTATAATTAGGCTTACAAGGGAGGTACAATTCAGTACCCAAGAGAAAGGAAGGGAAACTATGAAAAAACCCATTTTAAAAAAAGTAATGGCATTGTCTATGGCGGCTACTATGCTTTGCCTTACAGCATGTGGAAACGCCGGCACCCAGAGTGAAGCTCCTGTTGAATCTGCTGAGAAAACAAGTGACACCACTGCAGTAGTAGAAGCCAAGCAGGGAGAATCGGATGGAGAAACTGTTACCATCGGCGTCTGGGCTGAGGATGAACAGAAGAGACTTGAAGCTGCGGTTGACGGTGTTGAAGCTGCTACTGGTGTAAAGGTAGAATTCATACAGTATCCCAGTGACTCTGACTTCTGGGATAACATTCCTGCACAGATTGCAGCAGGTACGGCACCCGACCTGATTTCCTGCACCAATGAACATTATTTACAGTATATTGACCAGGGACTGTTTGAAAGTTTAAATGAGTACATTGATTCCGGTGTTCTTTCCACCGAAAATATTAATGAAGTTGCAATGAACGCATGGAATATAGACGGAAATGTATACGGTATTCCTTACGCATTGAATCCCGGTATTTTCGTTGTAAACAATGATATGTGGAACGAATTCGGACTTGGTGATGCTTATCCGACAACATGGGATGAAGTTCTTGATATCTGTAAAAAAGTAAAAGAAGAGCATAACATGCCTGCACTGTGCTTAAACGTCCAGGAATACCATTTAACCAACTATGCATTGTCCTTTGGTGGTGGCTGGGATTACGGCAACAATATTGACGCCCCTGAAAATGCGCAGGCTTTACAGTTCCTGATTGATGCTTACAAAGAGGGATATATCATTACACCTACCGAACTGGGTCTGAGTTGGGATGGTGCGGTATTGGTTCAGCAGTCCGCATTATTCTCTACCGCTGGTGCTTGGTATCAGCTTACTTTTGAAACCGAGGCACCGGACGTTGAACTGAAATACCTGGCTGTTCCCAAAGGTGGAAATGGCAATGGCGGCGGAACAATGCACACCGCAGCCTTAGTAGCTCTTAAAAACTCCAAGCATCTCGATGCAGCCATGAAAGTAATGCAGTTTGCATTTGGTAATGAGAATCTGTATAAAGCAACAGTAGAAGTGACCAGTGTTATTCCTGCTAACAGCGAATATTTCGATTTATACAGAGAACAGCTGCCTGATCTGGCTCCGCTTGTAGATTATCTTGAAACTTCCCAGCCCTTTGCTTATCCTACTCAGAGTAAGAAGTTCGCAGACCGCTTAATCAGTCTTATGCAGGAAGCTTTAATGAACGAAGAATCTACCCTGACAGGACAGGAAATCGTAACGCAGCTTGCTGAAGAATTTGGCAATAAATAACAAGGAAGAGCTGGTACAGTATTCTAAGGAGTACTGTACCAGATTTGACTAAGGGGTGAACACGATTGAAAACAAAATATAAGAAGAATGAAGTACTTACAGCTGTGCTTTTTTTGGCACCTTCTGTGCTCCTATGGTTATTCTGGTTTTTATACCCAGCACTAAAGTCGATGCGGTTGTCATTTTATGATTATAGCTTTATCAATCCTGAGCGACAGAAATTTGTCGGCTTGGATAATTACATCAGGCTTTTCCAGGATTCTGCTTTTCTGGATGCCCTAAAGCATACTTTTATTCTTGCATTTGTTGTTGTTGCATTTATTTCTGTACTTGCATTCATTATTGCGGTTTTACTAGAAGGAAATATCAGAGGCAAAACATTTTTCCGTACGGTCTGCTTTATGCCTTATATTATTTCATCCGTAGCAGTCAGCATATTCTTTATGTACTTTTTTGTTAAGGGCGGACTTGGTACACGCCTGTTTATGCTTTTTGGTGCAGAAGATACAACATGGTTTACGAATAAGAACTACGCTCTGTTTTTTGTAGCTATTATATATATCTGGCAACAACTAGGGTTTTATATGATTCTATATATAGGAGGATTACAGAACATATCTGAAGAGATTTATGAAGCTGCCAAAATAGATGGTGCATCAAGACTGCAGTCCGTCCTTCACATAACAGTACCGCTTGTGAAACCTACAACATATATGGTAATAACGCTCGGAATGATTAATGCGTTCCAGATTTTTGACCAGATTGCTGCCATTTCAAAGAACGGACCTCTCGGTTCACCGGCGGGTTCTACCAGCACCGTAGTAACATTCCTTTACCAGCAGTCTTTCAGCTATATGGACATGGGATATGGAAGCGCCGCTGCAATGGTGCTTGTTGTAATTATCTTCGTACTATCTCTGGTAAGAAATTTTGTCAGCAAGGATGGAAATTAGAGAGGAGAGACTGAGAATGAATTTAAAGAAAATTACCCATTATGCAGTCTTAATCGTGATTGCCTGTATTTTTCTGGTTCCCTTGTTATATGTATTTTATAACTCACTTCTTCCGTATCGTTACGTGCAGACCTGGGCACCAATTGACGTGTGGACATTGGATAATTATAAAGAACTGTTTCAGAAATATCCAATTCTACAGTGGTATTGGAATACTTTTGTTTCTACTGTCATTGTAGTAGTAGGCAATTTGGTGTTTCCTGTCATGGCAGGATACGCACTGGCAAAACTAAGATTTCCTGGAAGAAAGCTGATATTCAGTATTCTTCTGATTTCCATGATGGTGCCCTTCCAGCTTATGATGATACAGATGTATATCATGCTGGCAAAAATGAATATGCATAATACAATCTGGGCGATTACGCTTCCTTTCTTGTCACAAACGATGTACCTGTTTATCGCAAGGCAGTTCTTTTATTCTGTGCCAGATGAGCTGATAGAAGCTGCAAGAATTGATGGTGTGAGTCATGTAGGTGCATTTTTCAAAATTGTATGTCCTATGTCAAAACCACTTTATGCAACAATTGCGATTCTTGCCTTTACGGGAACATAGAATTCCTATCTGGTGCCTGCTACCTTTATCAACAGGATTGAAAAATATACACTTGTGGTTGGACTGCAGACGGTAAATATGTCTTTCTTCCAGAAAACTAATCTGACTATGGCAGGCGTTGTTTTATTATCCTTCCCAGTAATCTTATTCTTTATCTTTAACCAGAAGAAGTTCGTTCAGGGTGTTATGTCATCCGGAATTAAAGCATAAATCATTTACATGCCATATGAGTTATCAATTATGGAAAGGGAAACAGATTATGAAGGATTACGAACGATTAAAAATGATGGAATACCCAAAAGACCGGATAGACCTTGTTATTGACACGGATGCTGCAACAGAAATAGATGACCAGTTTGCAATTGCATACGCACTGCTTTCCAGGGAACGGTTTCATATCAGAGGGATTTACGCTGCTCCTTTTGCAATGAATGAAAAAACAAAAGATCCCAACGTTGGAATGCAAATGAGCTACGATGAAATAGTCAATATCATGCATCTTTGCGGTGAAAATCCCGATGGATTGGTATTCCATGGTGCCGGTGCATATGGTGCACCGCAGCCATCAGATGCATCCATGCATTTGGTTCAGCTGGCGAAAAACTACAGCCCGGAAAAACCGCTTTATGTAGCCGCTATTGGGGCAATCACAAATATTGCTACAGCTATTTTACAATACCCTGATATTATCAATCGAATTGTGTTGGTATGGCTTGCAGGAAATGATTTTGACGACAGTCCTAATGTATATAACATTTACCAGGATGTGAAATCTGCTCAGGTAGTGTTTGATTCAGGGGTACCATTTATTCACGTGCCCTGTAATTATGTGACATCTCATCTGCTCACGGGAATACCTGAACTGGAAAACTGTATTGGCAGAAAAAATGCACTATGTGATTACCTGGTAGAAAATGTAAAAAAGTATGGAGAAAACCACTTTGCATGGGGCAAACAGATTTGGGATATCGGGGTCATTGGTTATCTGATGAACGAGAATTTTTCATCCTGCGAAACTGTATCCGCACCCATTTTGACTGATAACATAACCTGGAGCAGAGATTACAGAAGGCACCTGATCAAAAATGTAAAACACCTCGATAGAGATGCAATCTTTCGGGACATGTATAAAAAACTTGGCAACCTAGAGGCATAGAATAAATGAAGTATGATGAACACTTTCGAAATAAACTCTATGGAGCTTCCTGTATACTTTAAAGAGTAAAGGGAATTGACCAAAAAGAATACCTCAAGTAAATGTTGAAAATCAAGCAATTAATCTTTTGTCAAAAGAAGAACTGAATAAGAAAATAGAGGTGGTAGAAAAAGAATTGAGATCCTGTACCTGGCGGGAATTGGAAACAAACGGTAAATTTTCCAAGAACGATAAAAATTGATGTCAGAGGAAGGGAGTTGAGTCGCGGAGCATTTGAATTCAGCAATACTTCAGAGGGCTTTGAGAATGCAAAAGCATGGATGCTGGAACTAGCAGCAAAAAATGATAAGAAACAGATAGTGCTGGGTCTTGAACCGACAGGCCACTACAGGTTTGCGTTGGCTGCATGGATGATTTCAAGCGGAATCAGTGTTGTCTAGGTAAATCCATATGCCGTAAAGCAAAGCAAAGAAATTGAAGACAACAGCCAGCTCAAGGATGACAGAAAAGATCCGAAACTGATTGCAAATATTGTGAAAGATGGAAACTACGGAATGCCATATCTTCCAGAAAACGTTTATGCAGATATGAGAAGGCTCTCCATGTTCAGAGATCAGCTTACCGAGGACAGGATAAGAAATATCAATCGTCTTCACAGGGAATTGAAAATCTATTTTCCGGAATACATGGCCGCATTTGGGAAAATAGATGGAGCATTCACTCTGTAAGTACTGAAAGTGACAGCAATCCCATCAGAAATCAAAGCACTGGGAGCAGAAGGCCTGAAAAATATTTGGCATAATGCAAAACTAAGAGGACTCGGTTATAGCAGAGCCGGAGAAATCGTGAGCTATGCAGAAAAAAGTGTGGGATTGACGGATGTGACAGATGTAGGACGCGAGGCAGTGAGATGGTATGCAGAACAGATACTAAAACTGGATGGGCAGCTTGCATCGGTTGAAAGTATCTAACACAGGAAATGCAGGGAAATCCCGTATGCTGAGAACATACTGGCAATCAATGGAGTAGGTGAAAACATACTGTCTGGAATACTGGCAGAAATGGGCGATGTCAGCAGGTTTGATGATGTGAAGGAAATCCAGAAGCTAAGTGGGATGGGACTGGTGTCATGCAGCTCCGGCAAGCATAAAGGGCAGACAAAGATCAGCCACAGAGGACGCAAGAGACTTCGTTACTGGCTGTTTTAGGCAGCAAAGTCAGCGGTATCGCATGCGGATGAATTCAAACAGCTGCATGAGTATTACACAACGCGGCCCAATAATCCATTGAAAAAGATGCAGTCACTGATTGTGATAGCCTGCAAGATACTGAGGGTGATCTACACTATCCTGAAGACAGGGACGACATATGATCCGCAGAAACTGTTGAAAGATATCAAACGCCCGGTAGAAGCACAGGCACCGATGGCAGCATAGGAAACAAAGATATACAAGTAACACACTCCAGAACTCTGTCGAGTGACCGATGGGAGGCATCGGAGACTGGACAGGGTTCTGGAACAGAAACCCGTAAATGATGGAGTCCGGAACGGACTGCATCTGCAAAAGACCAACAGTAAGCCATAGTGGTATAGCGTCCACTGAGTAAATCAGTACCACGACAGGTGAATGCGGGTCAGTAACAATCAAACATAAAAACAAGAGCTGTAGTCGGCATCGGTTTTTTCCGTGGGGCACGACCCCGTCTAGGAGCTTGGCAGGCACTCAGTGTATGGTAGATGGGACGAAGGAAGTTGGGACATGATCCCCTTAGACACGGAAGGTTCATCATCATAGTTGATCAGAGGGAAAATAGCCTTTATAAAGCAAACTAAAAGGATGCTTTATTAGCTATACTTATTTATCAGCTATTCGGTACATGATACTACGATATCCATCACTCTCGGCTCTTGTTTTGAGGTAAATAAAAATCGTCAAATCCAGAAAAATCAATAGATTAGGGCTTGACAGAATAGGAAGGATTCTATGAGACAGGATTTATCAAGGAACTGGGAAATTTTACAGGATGTGCATGACACGTGTGAGCAGCTCGGGTTGCCGGAGCATGAAGAGTTTATGACCCTGCGGGGACCGCAGATTTCAGAATGGGAGCCGCTGCCGGAGCTGAAGCAGCTGCAGCTGCTCTATTCCGAGCATCCGTACTGGGGAAGAGAACTGCGCTATTTTAATGATGCTCCGTGGTGGTATAAAAAAGAATTTGAGCTGTCACTTGATGCGACGGATCGTGTGGAATTGTGCTTTACAAATGTGGATTATTACTGCAAAATCTGGTTGAACGGTGTATATCTTGGTTCTCACGAAGGATATTCAGCTCCGTTTTCTTTTCCACTGGATGAGGTGGTACAGCGAAATGGAAAGAATCGGCTGATTGTAAAGGTCTGGTCACCGTGGGATGAAAAGGTGGCGGGTGACCGGCAGGAGGAACGTACCGGTGCGGTCTATCGAAATATGGTAAAAGGCACTTATGAGCATTCCGATACATTTATTCAAAGAGATGTAAACCCGGTTGGTATTTATGGAAGCGTCAGCCTGAGGATACAGAAAGGAACCGGTTTTGCAGAAAATCCGGAATTTTCCTATCAGCTGGATGAAGCGCTGGAGCGTGCGGATCTGCATTTGCAGGTAAAGGTGCGGAGACCGGAAGCAGTTTCCCTGAGATGGAGTATTACGGACTGCTTTACCGGAGTGGTGGTTTTGTCGAAAAATGAGGAGCTGACCGGTGTACAGCCCTGCGGGGACTCTGAGCTGGCAGTTGCTTGTCTGGACGGAACCCTTTCCAATGTCCGGCTCTGGAACACCTGGGATAAGGGAACACCGTTTGTTTATCGGGTAAAAGTGACGCTTTGTGCAAAGAATGGAACGGTACTGGATGCTTATGAGGAGACGACCGGATTCCGGAAAATTGAGATGCAGCGTACACCAGAGATGACAAAGTTTATCTTAAACGGAAAAGATTTTTATATGAGAGGAACGGCATATTTTCCGGATGTGTATGTATCAGCAATGAATGAGGAGCGTTATCGCAGAGATCTGTTGCAGATTAAAAACAGCGGCTTCAATATGGTTCGTGTTCATGTGCATGTAGATCTTCCGGTTTTTTATGAGCTGTGTGATGAGCTTGGTCTTGGAATTATGCATGATTCCGAATATAACTGGACGCATCCGGAGGATGAAGCGTTTGCGGATCGTTTTGTTCATATATATCTGGAAACAGTAGACATGCTAAAAAAGCATCCGTCGCTGTTTTGCTGGATCTGCATGAATGAGCCGGGCGATCTGACAGTAAGTACGGGGGCGAAGCTGTTTGCAGCGGTATGTGAGCATGATCCGAGTCGTCCGGTTATCAAGGGTTCCTTTTGCGTAGATGATCCGGATAGCGGAGACAGCCATAACTATACCGGATCGTTGGATGGCGGACATTACAGCGACATTTATGGGACGACAGAAAAAATGAATACGGAGTTTGGATTTGATGCGCCGCCATGCATAGATGACCTGAAAAAGATGCCGCCGGTATACCGCCGTCTGCAACCGATTCTGGATAATCTGGATTCAATTGGGCAGTATCAGTATCATCTGTTGAAATACTATATTGAGCATTATCGTATGCAGAAGTATAAGCCAAATGCAGGCTATGTGCAGTTCTTGTTTAATGATATGTGTCCGCAGACCTTTTACGGTATTTATGATTACTGGGGACTTCCGAAAAAGGGACTGCAGGCTGTGCTGGAGAGCAATATGCCAGTCGGAATATTTTTAAAATTTAAAGACAAGCTGGATGCGATTTATGCGGTCAACGATTACAGCTGTGCGCTTGGCATTTGCCGTGTAGGCTACAGTATTACTGATGAGACAGGAAAGGTAGTAGCCGAGGATGCAAAGGATATCAATATAAAAGAGGATTCGCTCACAAAGCTTTGGGAGTTTGATGGAACGATTCACAGCGGCAGTGTTTATAATGTTGCCCTGTGGATTGAGCAGGACGGAAAACTTCTGGCACAGAATGGATATCACGATGTATTTTATATGCCGCAGCACACGCCAGGCCATCCGACTTATATGAGCCATGAGACCGGCTGCAGAATTTACTGGGCATAGAGCTACGGATATCAGGGAGCAATCTGCAGGCATCATAGTATAACGAAGAGAAGAAAAAGAGGGCTGTGAAAAGAGAATAGTCCAGAAAAAAAGAAGGACCAAGGGGTTTCTTATAAAACTGATGCTGGCAAAAATGAATATGCATAATACAATCTGGGCGGATACGCAGCCGGAGAACGGCACCAATGAGAGGATTCTGGTGGAGGATTGTGTCTACGGTTTCTGCCACAGGTGTCTCACCTGTGGTTCGGAATCCGTACATAACCGGAATATCCTCATGCGCAGAATAAAGATCAAGGGAGCGGCGAGACTGTTGTGGCTGAAAATGCGTCCGGACACCCCGCAGTGCTATGAATACATAACCGTGGAACAGATCGAAGGCAGGGTAAAGGAATTCCTTAAGATCTATCACTGGACACAGTTTTTTGATCTGAAGGACCGCAAGGACAGACCGCTTTCTTATGCTGATCATATCACCATGTGGGATTGTGATTGTGTCTGTGATACATTTTTTGATGTGATCGCGGATGAAGAGCAGTATCTTCTTACGGATTTTACACTGAAGGACCTGCGGATCAAGGCAAGAGTGGATAATTTTTCGGAAGACAAATTAAGAAGCGTAGTATATGAGAACGTACAGGTGGAAGAGAGCACGGAGCCGGCGGGGAGCTGGCATGAAGTGAAGGGCTTCCAGTGATATTTTACGTAAAAAGCCACAGCGGCGGATAGTGTAAGCCGCGGAAAGGATCAATATGGCAAAGCTGTATATCAACGAGAAAAACAAGAAGGGACATATCAACCCGGAACTTTACGGTAACTTCTCCGAGCATCTAGGCAGATGCATCTATGAGGGACTGTATGTGGGAGAGGATTCCGAGATCCCCAATACCAACGGTATGCGTAATGATGTAGTGGCAGCACTCAAGGAGATGAAGCTTCCGGTGCTGCGCTGGCCCGGCGGCTGTTTCGCGGATGAATACCACTGGAAGGACGGTATCGGACCCAAGCAGAACCGCAAGAAAATGATCAACACCCACTGGGGTGGTGTGACCGAGGACAACAGCTTCGGTACCCATGAGTTCTTCGAACTGTGTGAGCAGATCGGCTGTAAGACCTACATCAACGGCAATGTGGGCAGCGGCACTGTACAGGAGATGTCCGAGTGGGTCGAGTATATGACCTTTGACGGGGTATCACCCATGGCAGACCTGCGCCGGAAAAACGGCAGAGAGAAAGCCTGGAAGGTGGATTATTTCGGTGTCGGTAACGAGAACTGGGGATGCGGCGGCAATATGACTCCGTCCTATTACGGCAATCTGTACCGCAGATACCAGACTTATGTGAGAAATTATGATCCAAAGCAGCCTATTTTCAAGGTATGCTGCGGTCCCAATGCCGGAGATACCTATTGGACGGAAGAGGTGTTAAAAACCTGTTTTGAAAATGCACCGGAATGGCTGCACGGTTTTATGGATGGACTGTCTCTGCACTATTATACCCTGCCGGGAGATGACTGGTCGAATAAGGGAAGTGCGCTGGATTTCGATGATGCGGCATGGTACAAGACCTTAGCCAAAGCCTTTAAGCTGGATGAACTCATCGGAAAACATTCCACTATCATGGACAAATACGATCCCGAGAAGAAGATCGGTCTGATTTGTGACGAGTGGGGAACCTGGTATGATGTGGAGCCCGGCACGAATCCCGGATTTTTATACCAGCAGAG
>CDZS01053098.1_pt1 | contig 14151 bp, 9 predicted proteins | sample 557751 | NCBI WGS metagenome assembly CDZS01 (sample SAMEA3182113, study PRJEB8094) | gut metagenome | biome: human; feature: gut; material: Stool; isolation source: human stools | place: Canada | collected 2013-05-07 | reverse complement strand
GCTGCTCCTAGTACGAGAGGACCGGAGTGGACGGATCAACGGTGTCCCAGTTGTCACGCCAGTGGCACGGCTGGAAAGCCGCATCCGGGAAGGATAAACGCTGAAAGCATCTAAGCGTGAAGCCAACCTCAAGATGAGACTTCTCATCAGCAATGAGTAAGACCCCTTACAGACGATGAGGTAGATAGGTTATGAGTGGAAGAGCCGCAAGGCTTGGAGCGACATAAAACTAATAGGTCGAGGTCTTAACTTAGAAACACCGAGACAAGCGAATAACTTCAGGACTTCTTCTATATGGTTTTGAGAGAACAGGCTCTCAGAGAAACAGTGGCGACAGCTGTGAGGATCACCCGTATCCATGCCGAACACGGAAGTTAAGCTCACAAACGCCGAAAGTACTTGGCCGGAAGCGGCCCGGGAGGATAGGAAGCTGCTGATAAAGAAAGAAGCACTTAGAGAAATCTGGGTGCTTTTTTGCATGGGAAACTTCCTATCCGAGCGGGGGACCCGGGATGCCAAACCACAGCTTTTGAAGGAGCGAAGAGACGCGCAAAAGGTAGTGGTTTGACATGCAGAGGCTGGATAGGAAGCTGCTGATAAATGAAAGGTATCCTGTTGAAGGGCGTCTTTTATCACTGAAGGTGGATTGAGTAAGAAAATTTCTATTAAAGGATATAGCATAGTACAAGACTGGAGAATATAAGTATATAGTATAGGTAGCATGTCATAATTGCATTTATAGTTTATAGTAGGGAATAAAATATGCTTATAGGTCATAGTAGAAAAGATGATAATGGAGTTTCCATATACCAGTCATTGAAGGAACATTCTTATAATGTTGCTGGTCTATGTAAGGGGAATTGTGAATATATTGGGGTGTCTGTAACAGGCTATCTTATGGGGTTGCTTCATGATATGGGAAAGGCTGATGAAGAACAAGTGCAGCCAAGATTACGTGGAGAGAGTCAGAAGAAAGTAAATCATGCTTCCGCAGGAGCGCGTTATATTTGGGAGAAGTATGGAAAAAGTTCTGATAGATATGTACGGTTAACAGCTAAATTAGTGGCTTTATCCATTGTCTGCCATCATTCTGGAAGATGTGATATTTATTCTTTAGATGGAAAAGAACAGTGGTTAGAACGTGTTATGTCAAAACAGGCAGGGCTCTATTATGATAAAGTAAAACTAAATTTCTTTAGTGAATGTGTTGAGGAATGTGAAATTGAAGTATTGATGAAAGATGCATGTAAAGAAATACAATTACTATGGGAAAAAATTAGTAAAATTGCTATATATAGAAATAAGGGTGGTGAGTTCGCAAAAAGTAGAGTAGCAGGGGCATTTATGATGGGTTTGTTACACAGAACTCTTTTTGGTGCCCTAGTAGATGCGGATTGGACAGATACAGCCTGTTTTATGGATAAAAAGCCATTACCAATCGTGATATCTGAAGAGAAAAAGAAGGTTACTTGGAATAAATTATCAAAAGAAGTGGAGAATTTTCTTTTAAGATTACAGCCTAAGTATTCAATTGACTATTTAAGAAATGAAATTTCGAAACAGTGTTTACGGGCAGTGAAAGATAAGCCAGGAATTTATAGGCTCTTTGTCCCAACTGGTGGCGGAAAAACATATTCTGGATTACGTTTTGCTGTGCATACTGCCCAAGTCCAAAATGCAAACAGAGTATTTTATTTTGCACCTTATAAATCAATCTTAGGGCAAAATGCAGAAGACTTTCGAAAAGCCTTGGGTAATAAAGAATATGTTTTAGAACATCATTCAGATGCGATTACTGAAAAAGAAGATGAAGGAAATGAAAATCTAATTATAGAAAGAGAGCGCTGGCAGGCAGTACCTGTTATAGCAACAACGATGGTGCAGTTTTTGAATACTTTATTTGCATCACCAAGGCAGAATGTAAGAAGAATACCTGCGCTTTCTCATTCTATATTGATTTTTGATGAAATCCAGTCATTACCCTTAGAGGATACTTATCTATTTAATTTGGCAATTAATTTCCTTGCGGGGGTCTTGGGGTGTACGATTGTACTTTGTACAGCAACACAACCGGCTCTAGAAAAAACGAAGTATCCCATAAATTTTAGTAATGATAAAGATATAGTAAAAGATTATGAGGAGAAATTTCAACAGTTTAAGAGAACACAAGTTGTGAAAAAGGATATGCCGGGAGGATTTTCAAAAGAAGAATTGGCACGATTTATAGAAGAAACAATCAATGAAAATGTTTCTATCCTAGTCGTATTAAATACTAAAAAAGCAGTTGAAAAAATATATGATATATTGATGGATATTTTACCAGAGGATGTAAGGTTGTTTTGTTTAACAACAAATTTATGCACAATACATCGTAAAGCGGTTATTGATGAAATCAAATTGTTTCAAGAAAATAAAAGACATGGAGATAAGAAAAAACTTATCTGCATCAGTACTCAGCTTATTGAAGCGGGTGTGGATTTAAGTTTTGATTGTGTTATACGGAGCATGGCAGGACTGACAAGTGTGGCACAAGCGGCAGGCCGTTGCAACAGACACGGAGAAAATAGTTGTAAAAATGTGTATTTAGTTCAATGTGATACCGCATTGGAAGATTTACGGCATTTGCCATCTATAGAGAAAGCACAGGCGGCGACACTCAGTCTGTTGCAGGAAATGCCTGATGTGGAAAGAGATTTGTTATCACCTTTTGCTATTGAAAAGTATTATGAAAGATACTATAGTAATGAAAAAGAGATGGAATATCCATTGAGGATAAACGGGGAGACAGGGTATACATTTTTAGATTTATTAAGCACAAATGGAAACGGTGTGAATGCATTTAAAGAAACATATTTAAAGGATACAGATGGATGGATGCTAAATCAGGCATTTGGAACTGCAGAAAATTCTTTTGAAGCAATTCCTGATGAGACAATTTTAGTTCTTGTGCCATATGGAGAGCGAGGGCGGTTATTAATTACAGAATTGATATCGGGAGACAATAGATGTATTCCTTATGAGTTAATAAGAAAAAGCCAACCTTATACGGTTTCCATAGGAAGAAACCAGTGTAAATACTTGGAGAAACAAGATGGGATTAAGCCTTATTATGATGGAAATTTATTGATTCTGCAGGAAGGGTTTTATGATGATAGTAAAGGGATACAAGTCAAAGGAAAGGAAGGAGATATTATTTTTGTATAATCGGAGGTGTGTAATGTGAGATTTTCTAATGAAATTTCTTTTCGTGTCTGGGGTCGATATGCATTGTTTAGCGATCCCGTGACTAGGGTTGGAGGAGAAAAAAGCAGCTATCTTGTCCCCACATACCAGGCATTGAAAGGTATTATTGAAAGTTGCTACTGGAAGCCTACTTTTATTTGGTATATTGATGCAGTAAGGGTAATGAAACCGATTGAAACAGAATCAAAAGGGATCCGACCGGTCAGGTACAATGATGGGAATAATGATTTATCGATTTATATGTATCTTACTGATGTGGAGTACCAGGTAAAGGCTCATTTTGAATGGAATTTAAACCGCCCAGATTTGGCAAAGGATCGAAGTGAAAACAAACATTTTTTTATTGCTCAAAGAATGTTGGCGCGAGGTGGACGGAGGGATATATTCTTAGGTACCAGAGAGTGTCAAGGATACATTGCTCCCTGCGTATTTGGAGAAGGTCAGGGAGCTTATGATGGCATGCCGCCCGTTCCATTGGGGATTATGGTACATGGGATTACCTACCCTGATGAAAGTACGGATCGGATGATGAGTATCCGGCTTTGGAGACCAGTTATGAAAAAGGGGGGGATTATAGAATTTATTCGTCCTGAGGATTGCAAAATTGTTAAACCGATAAAAAAGTATAAGTATAAATTATTCCATATGGGAGAGAACATGCAGTCTGCAGACGTACTTGCATTGGAGGTGAAATAATGTGGGCTGGATAGACAGGTGTTATAAGGTATACGATGCCAATTTAAGTTTTGTTGGTGATATGAATGTCGGAAAGATACCGCTTTTGCCTGTGGCACATACAACACAACAGGTACATGTCGAGGTACGGGTTGATGGAGAAGGACAATTCAGAGGAGCAAAAGTTCTTGGGCCGGGGGAAATGACGACTATCATCCCTTGCACAGAAGAATCTTCCGCCCGAACTTCGGGACTTGTGCCGCATCCTTTGGTGGATAAATTACAGTATGTTGCTGGTGATTATAAAAAATTTGGGGGAGAAAAAGAAAGCTGTTGGGATAAATATATATTACAACTGGAAAAATGGTGCAACTCTCCTTATGGAAATCCTGAAATAAACGCTGTCCTTAATTATTTAAAGAAAGGAACGCTGATAAGAGATTTAGTCAATGAGAAGATCCTTTTTGTTGATGGCAATCGGCATTTGCTCAAAAAATGGAGTGGAAATAAAGATGATGTACCGGCGATATTTAAAAGTATAAAAGGTGAAGGTGGACAAGCAGAAGTCTTTGTGCGATTTGTTGTCAATGGAGATGATATTAGCAAAAACAGTAAATTGTGGGATGGTTTTACGAAATATTATTTAACGACTTTAGATGAACGAGGGTATTGTTATGTAAGTGGAAGAGAAACATTGTTATCTTCATTAAGTCCTTATAAAATACGAAATGCAGGAGATCGTGCCAAACTGATTTCTAGTAATGACAATACGAATTTCACTTATCGTGGACGGTTTTTGCAAGCTAAAGAGGCCTTTTCAATAGGTTTTGAAACGACACAAAAAGTGCATAGTGCATTACGTTGGCTGCTCGGGCTTCAGGGAAAGCTTATAAGCGATGGAATGTTGCTAGTGTGGGGGATGAACCATGAAAAGGTTCCGGATATAACAGATGACAGTTTGGATTTTGTGAAATCGGAGACAAATGATGGGTTGAGCAGCTGGGATGATCATGAATGGGAGGATGATACTGTAAAAACTGTAGATACACGAAAAACATTTGCCCAGGCTTTTAATAGTACTGTAGCAGGATATAGAAAGGAATTGACACAGGAATCCAATTTATCTGTTATTATCATAGATGCCGCAGTTCCGGGAAGAATGGGAATCCGATATTATAGAGAATTATCTGGTTCCCGTCTGATGGATCATTTGGAAGAATGGCATCGTACGTATTCATGGAGGTTGACGTATAGGAAGGAACCCAAAGGACGCGGTAAAAAGAAAAACGAATACCGTCATATTATGTTTGAGGGGACACCTGCACCTGAAGATATCGCCAAGGCGGCATATGGAGAAAGAGTAGATGAAAAACTCAAAAAACAAACTGTTGAACGAATTATTCCGTGTATTGTTGATGGGAAGTTATTTCCCAAAGATATCATACGGGCAGCTGTTAATCGGTCAGTTAATGGGATTGGACTTGAACCATGGGAAGCACAAAAGGTACGTCAAATCGCATGTGGTCTTCTTCGTGGGTATTATAAAAAAAGATATAGGGAGGAATTTTGGGTATACACTTTCTGGTATGGATAGAGATTCCATGCCAGATTTTTTTATACAAAAAAGAGGACATTTGCTGTCCCCTCGTTATACAATCAATTCACCACAAAAATCATGAAAGAAGGTTAAACAAATGTCCCATAATGATTCTATCCTAAATATTCTTGGAATTAAAGATAAAAATATTAAAATTATTTCTGTTGAAGAAGCTGAACACAACAACGATTCTGTTAAAGAGTATATAACGCTAATAACAGCTACTCTTTCTTATCCGATTAATCGTTGTCGTAACTGTGGCTTTCCCACAGTTAATAAGGATGGCTTTCGCAAAACTCATGTACGACTGGCAAGTTTAAATGGGAGAAGATATGAACTAGAGCTTCGTAAACAACGCTATAAATGTAAATCATGCCATACTACTTTTGGTGCTATTACTAATTTAACCAAAGAAAATCAAACCTTATCCAGTGATCTCAAAAATCAAATCATGCTTTTAGCTCGTAAAGGCTTATCTGGTCAGCTTATTGCTGAAATGTGTCACTGCTCTCCTAGCAGTGTTCGTCGAACAATCTTAGAGCGCATGGAACCACACTATCGTGTGGCTAAGTTGCCTAAGCATCTATGTTTTGACGAGTTTCGTTCAATTAAGTCTGTGATGTCCTTTATCTGTTGTGACGCTGAAACCCACCAAATTGTCACAAAGTTACAGGATCGTCTATCACCTACCATTGTTGATTATTTTGAAAGTCGTTATTCAAAAGCCGAACGCGAATGCGTTCAATCAGTTGTAATTGATTTAAATGCTCAATATCAAAGTTTTATCTATCGCCTTTTCCCTAATGCCAATATCATTATTGATCGCTTCCACCTTGTACAATTAGCTGGTCGCGCTTTGGACAATTGTCGTATCTCTATCCTAAAGCAACTTGATAAACAGAGCCAAGAATATAAAATTATGAAGTCACATTGGAAGCTATTCCATAAAAAAGCTGAAGATCTTCACCCTGAAGAAGTAGTTTTTCTTCGCGGCGTTAAACAATATATGACTCGCCAAAATGCTGTTGATCTCATTACTAGTAAATTTTCCAAGTTCGCTGAAGTATACCAAACTTACCAAGATATCACGAAAGCCCTAAACGAGCGCAATAGTGAATTACTAGAGTCAACCATCTTAGACTACCAAAAAACCAATACAGAAATGGATACTGCTATTCAAACCCTTCGTCAAAACAGAAAATATGTCTTAAATAGCGCTAAATTTGAATACTCTAATGGTCCTTTAGAAGGCATCAATCGCAAAATCAAAACCCTAAAACGAACTTGTTATGGTTTTGCCAATCAAAAATTTTTCTTTTTAAGAATCGATTGTATTTTTTCGTAAAAAAATACCCCCTACATTTTCGTAGGAAGTATTTTTAGTCAACCATACCAGTTGACAGATATCCGGAATTTTCAATGGGTGTAGATGATTCGATAAACGATAGAAGTTATTTATTTGGCCGCATATTAGCCTGCGCTGAGCAAGTAGAGAGATATGCACAAAACTTGGCAAATCATGGGAACGCCGTTGCCAAAGATAAACGTTCGACAAATGCAGAAAGACTCATGGTTCCGTATACGATGCATCCTGTAAGTACGCTGACCGTATTACAGGAGAAACTTCGCCCGTATGTTGATAGAATTAAAGCTGATACGGGAGCAGATGCATCTCGTTATATGGAAATGCTTAAATTAATCAACCGCTTGGGGATAAAAGAATATACGAATCAAAAGCTGGGAGATACATTTCTGCTTGGTTATGCAAGCCAAAAAATAGAGTTTAATAATGAATCAAGCAAGAGGCAGGAAGTTAAGGAATAATTTTTACTTGGCTGAGGAGGTCTATCATGGAAACATTACAAAATAAAATCGACTTTGCGATAGTTATTGCGGTACATCATGCAAATCCTAATGGAGATCCATTAAATGGAAATCGTCCGAGAGAAACTTATGCAGGGTATGGAGAGATATCAGATGTGTGTATAAAAAGGAAGATTCGAAACCGTATGATGGATCTGGGAGCAGTTATATTTGTGCAGTCCGATGATAAAAATAATGATGGATTTGGCAGTTTAAAAGAACGTGCGGAGTCTATTGAGGAACTAAAAAAAGCAGAAAAGGCTAAAGACAGGGATTGTTTTGAAAAAATTGCTTGTAAAACATGGTTGGATGTTAGAAGCTTCGGACAAGTATTTGCATTCAAGGGATCCGATGTTTCTGTAGGAATTCGTGGACCGGTTTCGATTCATCCCGCTTTTAGTGTAAATCCTGTAGAAATGACAAGCATTCAGATTACTAAAAGTGTAAATAGTATTCCCGGAACAAAGAAATCAAGCGATACTATGGGAATGAAGCATAGAATTGATTTTGGGGTATATATAACTTATGGGAGTATCAACTGCCAGTTGGCGGAAAAAACAGGGTTTACCGAAAAAGATGCAGATATAGTAAAAAAAGCTTTACGGACTTTATTTGAAAATGATGCTTCTTCAGCTAGGCCGGAAGGAAGCATGGAGGTTGTTAAATTATATTGGTGGAGACATAATTGTAAGACTGGGCAGTATTCTTCTGCTAAAGTCCATAGATCACTTCATGTAATTCCTGAAAAGGAAATACCTCTTGCCATTGAAGACTATAAGATTTATGTTGATGAGTTACCTGGTCTGACACCAGAAATCTATGATGAATACTGAAGAAGACGATTATTTACAGATGTCGGGGATACAGCATTTTGCATTTTGCCGGCGGCAGTGGGCATTAGCATATATGGAAATGCAGTGGCATGAAAATGTCAGAACTGCCGAAGGCAGGTTGGATCATACACGTTGTCATGATGAAAGTGCTGTAGAGAAAAGAGGAGATATTCTTATATTGCGTGGAATGCGGGTATCTTCTAAAAGACTTTGTTTGTCAGGAACATGTGATGTCGTAGAATTTCATAAAGATGAACAAGGAGTTATGCTGAATGGGTATGAAGGTAAATGGAAAGTAGTACCTATTGAATACAAGCATGGGCATAGTAAGATGGAAGATGTTGACCGACTGCAGTTGACGGCAGAGGTGATGGCACTGGAAGAAATGCTGGTATGTGATATTCCTGTTGGCTATCTCTATTATGTAGAAACAAGGAAACGGGAAAAAGTAATTATTATAGACAGTCTTAGAAACCAGGCACTTGTAATGGCTAAGGAAATGAATGATTGTTTTGACAGGCGATATACTCCAAAAGTGAAAGTGGGACCGTTTTGTAATGCTTGTTCACTAAAGGAGATATGCGTTCCTAAACTTTGCACAAAGATGGATGTAACAAGCTATATAAGTGATCATATTGAGGAAAAAGTATGAGGCATTTATTAAACACTCTATTTGTTCTTACACCGGAATCCTATCTGATGTTGGATGGAGAAAACATTGTATTAAAAAATAAAGAGGATACATCTAAACGATTTCCGCTTCATATTTTTGAAAATATTATAAGTTTTTCTTATGCAGGGGCAAGTCCTGCACTAATGGGAGCTTGTGTAAAAAAAGGAATCGGATTATCGTTTTTTACGCCATGGGGGAAATTTCTAGCCAGAATATCAGGTGAGATATCGGGAAATGTGTTACTTAGACAGGAGCAGTACAGAATTTCAGATGATAAAAGCAAGAGTATTGGATACGCTAAGAATTTTCTCTTAGGTAAAATATATAATGGACGATGGGTATTAGAAAGAGCAACAAGGGATCATCCACAAAGGGTTCCTGTGAAAGCTTTGAAACTCCTTTCATCCCAGTTATCGGATGGCTTGAAACAAATATCACAATGCCAGGATTTGGAACAATTACTGGGGCTGGAAGGTGCAGCAGCACAAAGTTATTTTTCGGGTATTGACAGTCTTATTTTGAGAAATAAAGAAAATTTTTTCTTCCGCGAAAGAAGTCGAAGACCGCCTTTAGATAATGTAAATGCAATGCTGTCATTCACCTATGTGCTTTTATCAATTGATTGTGCATCTGCATTGCAAAGCGTTGGATTGGATCCGTATGTGGGGTTTATGCATAGGCCTAGACCGGGACGACGTGGGCTTGCATTAGATCTGATGGAGGAACTCAGGGCAGTATTTGCAGATCGATTTGTACTTTCTTGTATTAATCAAAATATTATGACAAAAGATCTTTTTAAAAAGCAGGAAAGTGGTGCTGTAGAAATGACGGATAAAGGAAGGCGAGTATTTCTTACCAATTGGCAAAAGCGTAAGCAGGAAGAAATTAAGCATCCTTTTTTAAAGGAAAAAATACCATGGGGTATGGTTCCCTATATACAGGCATTACTATTGGCTAGAACAGTGCGGGGGGACCTAAGTTCATATCCTCCTTTTTTCTGGAAATAGGAGGGATAATGCTAATTCTTGTAACATATGATGTGAATACAGAAAGTCGAGATGGTCAGAAACGACTCCGACAAGTGGCTAAAGTCTGTGTAAATTATGGACAAAGGGTTCAAAACTCTGTGTTTGAATGTTTATTGGATGCAGAACAATATGTAGTATTTAAATATAAGTTAGAACAGTTTGTGGATAAAGAGAAAGATAGTATCCGTTTTTACAGGTTAGGAAATCATTATAAGACAAAGGTGGAGCATATAGGCAAAGAACCTGCATTTTCTCAAGATGATATTTTGCTTATATAGTGCGAAGAAGAGGTGATCATGAAAAGTCTAGGTGTTTCGCACCATGGAAGAGACAGATTTTATCTAAATAGTAGATATTATTAAGTGGAAAAGGATAAAAATAATACGATTAAGGTTTTTAATTATATCATATATCGCAAAAATAAATAGAAATGATCTATATTTTTGCTGTCGCACCTCACACGAGGTGCGTGGATTGAAATGTTAGTTTGTTTTCTTTGGGGATTTGTTTTTCCGTCGCACCTCACACGAGGTGCGTGGATTGAAATGTGAAATTAATGTCCATAGCTGGAGTTACTTTGCGTCGCACCTCACACGAGGTGCGTGGATTGAAATTTTTAAAACTATTATTTCCATATCCAACATTAGCGTCGCACCTCACACGAGGTGCGTGGATTGAAATACGAAGCTGAGACAAAGTTAAGGCATGAGTCATTGGTCGCACCTCACACGAGGTGCGTGGATTGAAATAGTAAAGGAGAAAATATGATAATTAATGTAGCTCGTCGCACCTCACACGAGGTGCGTGGATTGAAATACCTCTGCCGCCTATGTTTTTCCGCTGCCAGCAAAGTCGCACCTCACACGAGGTGCGTGGATTGAAATAAAACATCATAAGCGGATAAATCTCTTACTTCGCGTCGCACCTCACACGAGGTGCGTGGATTGAAATGTGAAATTAATGTCCATAGCTGGAGTTACTTTGGTCGCACCTCACACGAGGTGCGTGGATTGAAATAGAAATTTACAACGCAGATCGTCACCTTATTATCGTCGCACCTCACACGAGGTGCGTGGATTGAAATCTGCGGAACGGTACTTGTTATCGGGACTGAGATAGTCGCACCTCACACGAGGTGCGTGGATTGAAATAATACATAAAAATATACGCATTTATTTTTTTCGGATAGTCGCACCTCACACGAGGTGCGTGGATTGAAATAATAGTAAAACTCCGTATCTCCGTGTTGTCGGCAGTCGCACCTCACACGAGGTGCGTGGATTGAAATAATACAATCGCAAATAGCATTGTAATAATGCTGGGGTCGCACCTCACACGAGGTGCGTGGATTGAAATACATTTTCTTGGTGAGTATACTGCAATTAATTTTAGTCGCACCTCACACGAGGTGCGTGGATTGAAATGATAAAAGGTATGTGGGACCCGATGGACGTTGAGTCGCACCTCACACGAGGTGCGTGGATTGAAATTAACGACATTCAGCTTTCACAACCCCGAGACTGGGTCGCACCTCACACGAGGTGCGTGGATTGAAATAGTAACAGAGCTAATAGCTACGAAAAAGAATCTGGTCGCACCTCACACGAGGTGCGTGGATTGAAATATTAGCTGAAATAAGATGAACAATAAACTTGCACGTCGCACCTCACACGAGGTGCGTGGATTGAAATTTGAATAAGAACAGGAGACGCTTAAAAATGAAAACGTCGCACCTCACACGAGGTGCGTGGATTGAAATAAAATGTTGTAAAACATGGTATAATGCATATAGGGTCGCACCTCACACGAGGTGCGTGGATTGAAATAACAAAATTGGGGTAGTCAAAGCAAAAGAAGATAGTCGCACCTCACACGAGGTGCGTGGATTGAAATTAAAAATTCCGGATAGTAATCTCATCCGGAATTTGTCGCACCTCACACGAGGTGCGTGGATTGAAATTATATTCCCGCCGCCTTTATGCTTCCAATTGGAGGTCGCACCTCACACGAGGTGCGTGGATTGAAATTTAAAATTGGCGGAAATTGCATTCAGAAGAACCGGTCGCACCTCACACGAGGTGCGTGGATTGAAATACTTGATATCATAGAACAACTGAAAAAAAAGAATGTCGCACCTCACACGAGGTGCGTGGATTGAAATGTCCAAGGCGATGTAACGGACTGAAAACCGATACGTCGCACCTCACACGAGGTGCGTGGATTGAAATGCTTATGGCATCTTAGGTGCCAGTGATGCCGACTGTCGCACCTCACACGAGGTGCGTGGATTGAAATGCAAATACAGGCGGCTACTATACTTGCCAAGATGTCGCACCTCACACGAGGTGCGTGGATTGAAATCCTTAGTGCGGGAGATGTTTTTGATACATTGGACGTCGCACCTCACACGAGGTGCGTGGATTGAAATGCACGAAGGGGAATGACGGCATTTTAGACTATATGTCGCACCTCACACGAGGTGCGTGGATTGAAATAGTAAAACATTGCAGAACTGGAAAGCGTTGATAAGGTCGCACCTCACACGAGGTGCGTGGATTGAAATGGCAGGAACTCATTGATAAGAGAAGCTATTTTTATGTCGCACCTCACACGAGGTGCGTGGATTGAAATATGCTTGTTTTGGAAGGGAAAATAACCAGTCCTTGTCGCACCTCACACGAGGTGCGTGGATTGAAATTTTTTATATAACGGCTTGCTGCTACTGTTCCTCTGTCGCACCTCACACGAGGTGCGTGGATTGAAATACTGATCCACCGTGAAAATGCCACCGGGCATCAACGTCGCACCTCACACGAGGTGCGTGGATTGAAATGTTCTTCTTCTGTTGCCTTTTTGGCTAATCTTGGTCGCACCTCACACGAGGTGCGTGGATTGAAATGCTCTTTTTAATTCAACATTGTTTGATATGTATTGTCGCACCTCACACGAGGTGCGTGGATTGAAATGCTTTAACTGACACATGTTGATCAGAAATACAATGTCGCACCTCACACGAGGTGCGTGGATTGAAATTGCTTTTTTAGCGTACATAGGACGGGAAAAGATGGTCGCACCTCACACGAGGTGCGTGGATTGAAATTATGAAAGGAAAAAATGGATAAATATATCGATTTTGTCGCACCTCACACGAGGTGCGTGGATTGAAATATTTGACTTGGATAATCAGAATTCATCTTATAATGTCGCACCTCACACGAGGTGCGTGGATTGAAATTGTCATCGGATTACGCTGCTTAAGCCGTCCGCACGTCGCACCTCACACGAGGTGCGTGGATTGAAATGTAAGAAAGAGGTGGATAAATGCTGAAAAGCATAGTCGCACCTCACACGAGGTGCGTGGATTGAAATTATTCTGAAAATGTAGAAATTGCTTTAAAATCAAGTCGCACCTCACACGAGGTGCGTGGATTGAAATTACAAATTTTTACAATTTTAATAGCCTTCATAGTCGCACCTCACACGAGGTGCGTGGATTGAAATTTTACTCATACGGACACCGCCTTAGAAATAATGGGTCGCACCTCACACGAGGTGCGTGGATTGAAATATCCGCTTATGATGTTTTAAAGGCATGGAATACGGGGGTCGCACCTCACACGAGGTGCGTGGATTGAAATTATAAATATATTTCAAGAGTAAGAAGCAACCGGCCGTCGCACCTCACACGAGGTGCGTGGATTGAAATACACAATTCGAATTACAACATTTTTTGCTATTGCGTCGCACCTCACACGAGGTGCGTGGATTGAAATATAACATGGTTCACTATTAAAAGCACCTATCCAGGTCGCACCTCACACGAGGTGCGTGGATTGAAATTTTTTAAAGGGCTTATTATAGGGTAAACTACAGGGTCGCACCTCACACGAGGTGCGTGGATTGAAATATCGAATTGCCGTCCGGCAGACATCTTGTGTATAGTCGCACCTCACACGAGGTGCGTGGATTGAAATATCATGACGCTTGAAGAACTGCAGGAAAAAATAGGTCGCACCTCACACGAGGTGCGTGGATTGAAATATTTTTTTCGGATAATTCCCTTAAATTATACCTTGTCGCACCTCACACGAGGTGCGTGGATTGAAATATCCTAATTACCACGCACTCTATAAAAAATATGGGTCGCACCTCACACGAGGTGCGTGGATTGAAATAATAAATTAAATCAGACAGAGCAGGATATTTTTTTGTCGCACCTCACACGAGGTGCGTGGATTG
>CDZS01006751.1_pt1 | contig 14262 bp, 32 predicted proteins | sample 557751 | NCBI WGS metagenome assembly CDZS01 (sample SAMEA3182113, study PRJEB8094) | gut metagenome | biome: human; feature: gut; material: Stool; isolation source: human stools | place: Canada | collected 2013-05-07 | reverse complement strand
AGTAACTACATGATAGTATAGCTATATCAACTAAATAACTACTTTTTCAAGTAGTAAAAACTTTTTGAAAAAATATTTTAAAAAGTAGTTGACAAGAAAACTATACTATGATATAGTTATCACAACGAAACAAGAAAGAAGGTTGATAGCTGATTGAAAAGTACATAATTTACAAACTAAAGATTGTAATAGGGCTTCTGCTGAATGGTAACACTCAGCAGGCTATAATATTTATAAAGGATATTATAGCATACTTAGAGGACTACTCTAAGTAAAGCCCGATTGATAACTAGATAGATATAATCTAGTACCGTGGCAAGTCTATTATATCAATTCTAGTTATCAATTACAATCCAAGGAAGAAACAATTTTATATTTTACGGCACTTTTGATAATTTAAGTTTCTGAAAACAAAAGTCGCAGGCAGATAGTGACAAAAAGCTATTTTCTCACGATTCCTAGAATCGCAGGGGCGGAAAGATTGCTATTGATATAAAATTCTAACGTGTTATCTCATCGAGTTCCCGTTATACAAATTGAATAAAAAAGTTTACAATGGTTTGATAGAAGAAACCTAGGACAGCTCTGATAAAAGATTGAAATATCTTTTTAAGCAAGTGGACAGCACCCACGTAGGATATAAAAATCCTGTATCCCACCTCTATATGAGAAGGTAGCAAATAAGCTATACGCGAACGGGTTCGACCTTAGATTATATTCTAGGTGTGGTCAATAATAGGAAGAACAACGGCAGGACTTGAAAAAGTCCATTAATTTAAAAATTCAACCGATAATAGCACGGTTGGTACTAGCAGGGTAGGTACACAAACAAAAGTATAATAATTATTTAATTTTAATCGGGTAAAGGGTAATACCTCCGATTATTTTTGTTTTAGTAGGGTAATGCTTGCATTATAAAAATACTTGTAAAATTAAATGATTCCCTTATATGGCTATTATAAAAGTTATGCATAGTTAGAAGGCTAGAATAAGTCTATCCAGAAAACATTGTAACGCACTATAAAGCACCTACTTTTTAGGTATGAATACTCAAATAATAGATAGTTTGCGTCATTGTAGCACTGGCTCTGGCTCTAGCCTTTTATAGTGTGCATAACATTAACTACTACAAACACAATAATTTTATTTATATGAAGGAGGTCATCACTATGACAAACACTAACATTTTATCAATCAACTTTTATGCAACTAACATCACAGACGAACTCAAGAATGAGTTTATGCAGGCTATTAATCACGAGTTAGCAGGAATGAATATTGAGTCTCTCAATGATTCTATTTCGCGGTTAGAGAAGCAGGCTTCATCTATTCAGAAGGATATTGATGACAATGGGGACGATGAAGCAGGTACGAAGCAGAAGAAACTTGACGGTATTCTTGCGACTATCAACGATAATAAGGATTCACGGACTAAGTGTGAAGAATCTCAGGCTCAAACTTTAGATATTTACAACAAGGTTGTATCTGCCATGTCTGAGAAGAACAAGGATCATTTTGGAAATAATAAGGACGTAGTTCGTACCGTTCTTCGTGTGCTTGCAACTTGGGACAACTCTAAACTTGTGAAGTATGCCATCATTCCGGCTTTTCAGTCACCTGCACTCTATGAAGCATTAGAAGCAATTCATATCAATTCTAAAGCCGGGGAAGATGGCAATATTACCATGTCAAAAGAAGTCAAGGATGCATATAAGAAGGCTTCGCAGGAGTTGGAAACTATTATCAAGACAACTTTCAGTTTGCCTTTTGAGACTCCATACACGGACAAAACAAGAGTAAAACTCACAGCAGAGGACAAGAAGTTGCTCAATGATTGCTATGTGCGTGGGTTCTCTAACAAGTTCGATGTGGACGACAAGAAGGGAACAGTAACATTCAAAGACAGACAGATCAATACACTTGTAAAAGCAAAGAAGAACCGCAAGACTGGTGATATCACATACGATTATTCAGGACTTGCAAGCACTATCAGTAACATTGTAATCAAGCACTACTTCGCATAATGCAAAATATAAAGTGTATAGTACGAAGGGCAGAATTTCAGTTCTGCCCTTTAATAGTGTGCATTTTAACACAACGTAAATATAAGGAGGTAAAATAATTATGCAAATTTATAAAGCACTTAGCACGGAAGTCTTGCATAACAAAGAATTTCGTATGGGTTCTATTATTCTGCAACTTGATAACAAAGTGATACTTGTATGCAATAAATTTAATCATTCACGCAAGTATAATTTAGAACTAACTGTATGGCTACCAACCGAAAATAAGTGGGTTCGCACATACGCAAAGAATGAATATACGGAAATAATGTGGGATTATTACCGCAAGCATCAACAGAAGAGAAACCACGATTTCCGCAAGTATAAAAATATGATGAAACATGACCGCAGACATAAAGGCGGTGGAGGTGGATCTCGCATTTATAACGGAAGTATCACTGATTATGAATGCACTAATAATCCTTTACACGATTTTAGACAATGCTATAATTAAGAGAAAAACGGAGGTATAACAATCATGAATAACGAAAACAAGAAAAAATTTAATGCAAATATTAAAGCAATCAATAGAGATTTAACAAGGATTTCTGAAGGCAAACTGACTTCTGATGAACTTATCAAAATGCAATTTGAGGCTATTAGAAGTTTGATTGATGATTGCGAAAAATTGACAATAATGGAATAACTATGCTAAAATGTAGTCACTGTAAGAGAAGTAGGAGGTAAAAATGTGTGATAGTATATGATAAGCTAGGTGACTACTTAAAGTCAAAAAATATGAAATATATAGATTTACAAAGAAAACTAGCATTAAGTCCATCTATGACAGCTAAGTTTACAAAAAATAGAACCATGTCAACAGATACCATAAATAAAGTCTGCGAATATCTCCAAGTCCAACCAAGCGAAATTATGGAATGGATACCGGATGCAGAATATAACAAGGTAAATGCTGAAAAACAAGCCATAGAAGCTCAAATAGCAGAACTCCAAGAAAAACTAAAAACCATGTGAGGAGGACAAAATCATGACAATAGAAGAAATACGTAACTCAATGCTTGATGCAGGAGTATATTCAAAAGCAGATATAGATAAAATCTGCGAACTTGAAAAGGCATATCAGGATGAATGCCATGAGATAGCCGAACAATGCGAAGCTGAAGGCTATCTAGCAAATGGAAGTAATTATGAACTTCGTTGCGAAAATGCAAGAGCTTATTACGATGAGCAGATTGCATATATAGATGCAAAATATGATGTTGAAGAGTAAAACCCACAAAGCACCCACGTAGGCAAACTACTAGGTGCTATTTTATTGCTTGACAATATGGTAATTTTACCATATACTACTCATATAAGGATAAATACATCGGAGGAAATTTATGAGTGACTTTAAAGCAGAATTTTACAAGAAAGAGGATGGAAGTAAGCCAGCAAAAGAATTTATGCTTTCACAAAATGAAAAAATGAAAACAAAATTATTTGGCTTAGTAGATATTCTCGAACAGTATGGTAATCAGTTAAGAGAACCATATAGTAAGCATTTAGTCGATGGAATATTTGAACTGCGTGCTAAAGTAGGAACAGATATCTCAAGAGTGTTATATTTTTTCTATCATGAAGGGAGAATAATATTAACACATGGCTTTGTAAAGAAAACGCAAAAGACACCGCCAAGCGAAATTGAAAAGGCAAAACAGTATAGGAAAGATTTTTTAGAAAGGTATGGTGATAAAAGATGAGTGAATTTCAAGACTTATTACAGGAACAGTTAAAAGACCCAGCGTTTAAAAAAGAGTGGGATGACATTCAACCAGAAATGGATGTCATCCGTGCCATGATTGATGCACGGATTGAGCAGAATTTAACACAAAAGGAACTTGCTGTACGTACAGGAATTGATCAGGCAGATATAAGTAAACTTGAAAACGGAACGAGAAATCCAAGCTTAAAATTATTAAAGAAACTTGCTTCTGGATTGGGAATGCAGTTAAAAATTGAATTTGTACCAATGCAAGTATCACGGAAATAGCCTACATTACTGCTTTATGTAGGCGAAGCGAAAACATAAATAATCCGATTTATATAGCATCTAACGGAAATTGAAATCTGTTAGGTGCTATTTTTTATACCCAAAAATAAGGAGGAAACCATCATGAAAGCGAAAATAGCATATGCAATCACAACAGTAGCACTCATTACGAGTGCTTTTTTAGTAGGCAAATCAACACAGTTAAACCATTCAATCCCAACCGAAGATATTGCTTGCCATTATACAAATGCAGACGGATATATTACGGTTGAACTAAAAGATGTTACACACCAACTTGACAACAAGGCAAATGCAAGTTATACGGATGTTTTAAAAGATATTCCGAACGAAAGGGAGTGATAAATATGTCAGAAAAAGCAAAAGCAATCCACAACGCCTATTGTGATTATGAAATTGCAAAGGCAAAACAGCCGTCACGGATTTATTCGGTACGATCCGAGGTTAAACGGAAACCACAGGGAATTAAAACGCACAATATGAGCAAAGCGATGTTAGCAAGACAGTTGGCTTTGCTTTATTAATGTGGTAGAATAAAAGAAAAAAAAGGAGGAACGAAAAATATGAGAACAATAAACTACACAGAAGCACCAAATGGCGCAAGGTATTTGTCACCAGAAGGCAAACAGATGGACATCGTTGAGGAAATAAGCAAGGAAAATTTTAAAGAGAAATTTCCGGAAATTTCTACATATGGATTAGAGCACAATTCGCCTGTGTTCCTCGAAAATGGTGTAATTCTCATTGACACAGAATGGAATGGAGAATGTTATCTTTCTGACGGAAAAGAATACAGACCCGTTTATAATGAAATCGAAGAGGATGATACGGAAATCATCGGGTACTATGAAATTTAAAAGGCTGCCATTTCTGACAGCCACCGCACTTAGAATCATACCAAGCGAAAACTAGGTGCAAATATATAATAACATATTAAATCATTAAAGACAACTTACAATTTTTGTAAGCTGTCTTTTTTTATGCACGGAAAGGAGAATATAAATGCAAAACTTAGAGGATGGAGGTATAAGCAAATGATTATAGTAGCATCAAATGGTTGTGAAGTAATTGACAACAGACCAGAAGCAGAAAACGCAGATTCACTTGCAAAACATTTTGAAAATCGGTATGCAAGAGAACAGAAAAGAAGACTTTCCGAGCAGTTACACAAAAACAAACATCCATTTGCAAAAGTGTTAGCTAATGCAATGGGATTGCTCTAAGAAAGGAGAATATGATCATGAACGATTTATTACGGAATCAAATGTTAAAACGTAATTACTATGCACTGCTTTTAGCAGTAGCGAAAAGAGTTTCTGCAAAAGATGCATTAATTGAAATGGGGATTAGCCCAGATAACACAAACAAGGAGGTTCATACAAATGATTAAAGCCAAAGGATATTATATGAATGAAGAAAAAGTAAAAGAAATCAAAGACAACCTTTGCGTAAACTGTGGCGACAGGATTTGTTGCCGTGGAATGCAGAGTTGTAAAGATGCAAATGAATATATTGCGAAGGGAAGTGAAGTAAAATGAAATATGTTACTTATGAAGAACCACTAAAAGGCAAAACATTCACAGAAAAACAAATGCATGAAATCTATAGAGATTTAACAGACAAAACAGAATATCCAGACTTCGAAGGTTGGAAAACGGATATGCTTAAATCTGGTGTATTTGAAGAAGTTTAATAACTAAACGGCAAGCGAAAGCAAGCCGTTATTTTTATGCAAAAAATATTATAAGGAGGGCACAATTATGTGTAAAAGAGTTTATTTAAAGGCAAAGGAAGCAGAAATGGAAATGCAGGAAGCACGGAATGCAGAAGGATTTACAGGAAAGAATGAGAAACTTCTAATCGCAAATATGGTAAAGGCAGCACGGAATAATTCACGAATTGGAGATAAACTTCTCATGGTGATTGACCCAAAAGAAATCCATATTCCAGATTGGCAGAGACGGATCAAATTGGAAAGAGCTTATGCAATCGGTAATAATTATAACTCCTATAAATGGGATGAACCGAAAGTATTGCTTCATAATGGAATCCTTCTTTGTATTGATGGTCAGCATAGAATTTATGGCGCATTCAAAGCAGGCAAAGAAGATGTGGTTGTGGAAGTCATGGAATGCAGTCTTGAAGAAGCGATTGACTTATTTCTTAGTCAGTCAAGTGATCGTGCGAAAATGCAGCCAATGGATATCTATCACGCCGCACTTGCAGCAAAGAAACCAGAATATGTGGCATTGCATGACATTTGTGCAAAACATAATGTGGCAGTAAAGGGAGATGATGAGAAAGAAAATGTGGTTGGTACATTTACATCTATCTCGGACGGAATCAAGTGGTGTAACGGAAATGCCGATTTACTTGATTCTATGCTTGGATTACTCGGTAAACTTGAATGGAACGGATATGCAGACACTTACAACGGAAAAGCATATACAGCGAAAGTTGTTAGAGCATTAAAAACATTATACGCATATTGTGAAGGCAGAACGGACGAGATGGAGGCGGCTCTGATTAAAAACTGCAAAGGAACTGAATTCTTTGTAGAGAATATCATGGATAAGACACAGGCACAGATTTTTGATTATCTGTCTGAGATTGTGCGTTATGAAATGGAAAGTCCGTTTACAGAGAAAAAGAGAACAGTAAAGACTATTAAGAAATCTTCAAAGGTAAAGGCAATTTAAGAGAATAAATAAATAGAAAGAGAGAGTGATCATCATGAAACATCGGTAAAAGCAAAACTAAGATGCGCTATCAGACTATACGGGCAAACACATTATAATAAGGAAGGAAGTGAGCTTATGTCAGGGAAATTGCCAGGTGTTCCTGTAAACAAATTTCAAAAAGCATTAAAGAATGCAGGATATAAAAAGGATAGATGTAATGGTGGACATGAAGTATGGGAAAAGACTATTACGAAAAGCGTATCTATTCCAATTCACGAAAAAGAAATTAATGGTGGAATGGCACGGAGGTTAGCAAAAGAATTAGGATTAAAGGAGATATAAGAAGATGAAATGGAAAGAGATTTTACGGAAAGACAAATATGCATTATTGCAAAGCGAAAGTGATACACAATATGCAGTTGTTAGTGGTTATGATCCAACGCAGCCAGAAGATCAGCAGTGGGCGCATGGAATATATTTCACTTATTTTCAGAACAATTCTAAGAAGATGTTATATCTTCAGTCTGCATATGATTGTTTTATGGGTAAGGTAAACGCAGATTATATTACACGTTGCAGATTAGAAGAACTTGCAACACTTTTCAAAGACGGTTTAATCTCTGATGATAGAGATTCAGCCCTTGAATATTTTGATGAGTGTTGTGAGATGTCAGAGGAAGAGAAATCTTTCTTTGGAATAGAAAGTGAGGAATAAATATGGGACAGTTCAGTTGGATATATTCAGATACAAATAAACAGCTTGTAGATAATAAGAAGGCAGATACATATTTGCTTGTGCCAAAACCATTTCAAGAGAAATACGGAAAGGCAATTTACGAAAGTTGTTATGATGGTTACGGAAATTTCGGAAGATACGATGTATACGATTTGATTCCAGAATGGAACAAAGAAATGATTCCTGAAATCATTCGTAGAATCAAGAATGGAAATTGGCATTGCAGTACAAGCGAAAACGATGTTGCAAATTTACAAGCATATTATGAAGGGAAAGAAATTGCTTGTGAACTTCGTTGGCTTGGAATTATAATGGCTTGTTATGATGAAGATAATGAAGCACTTGAATATTCAATCAAGATTACCACAAGAGAAATGGAATATGAAAAAGTTGCTCCATCATTGGGCGATCCGAATCAAGGTTGGGAAACATCTGATGATGATGACGAAGAAGAATGGTGGTAAAGGTAAGTAAATGGATATTTCTTATAGAAAGGATGGGTATTATATGAAAAAATTTACATTATACTCCTTTAGTGCAGACGATGAAGGTGGCTACGGAATTTGCAAATCCGATGATTTTACACCTGACTTAGGTTATGAACCGTTATCAGGATGGAGAGCAAAGAAATCTACAAAAATTGCTGATTTTGACACCGTAGAAGAATTGGCAATGATTCTCCAAAAAGAAGAAAAGGAAAGTAATGATAAATATTTAGAGAAAAAGAGAAAAAATACCAATCCTCGTGTTGTTTTTGGAGATGTAATTTATCATGACTTGGAATATCATTTTTCTGATGCGGAGACGATGATGGAAGACTTTCTATCAATGTTGGGTGAGGAAGAAGAATGGTAATCGTTAGAAATGCGTGTTTCATTAGAAAAAACGGAGGTAACGGATATGAGAAAAATTACGGTAACAGAAGACAATTTTGAAAAAGTCTTAGAAAAATTACGGAAAATGTGCGATAAATACAAAATGCTTGAATTCTACAGAGCTTTATCGGAAGATCTTACAGAAGTAAAATGTAAGACTAATTCAATGGGATTACGAAGTGAGCTTGATAAAGAATGGAGAGACAAGAATGGAGAATATAAGTACAAGGTAAAAAAGAAATTCTTTATGTATAGCAAGTATGTCTGTGTTACAAAACATCCTTTTAGAAGAGATTATGAAACTGATAAGGAATCATATAATGCAAAATATATGTATCCTAAAATGAAGAGTTTGATTCACCTTGATTTATCAGCTTCGTGTGCTTTAGTAATTAGTGAAGGAGATAAGGTGCAGTTTTTTCCTTTTGGTGGTTTCATTATATGGACAGATGATGATTATACGAGATTTGATAATCCACTTACGATATATAAGCACATTTATATTCCAGATTTTATAAAAGGTAAGATTAAAAATCTTGAACAGGAAAAGGAAACAAGAGAAAAGGAATGGAAATGGGAAGAGGAAGAAGATGCTGCATGGTGGGATGAACAATATGAAAAAGATATGGAACGTGAAATGAACGAATATATGTAAGAATAGAAGTAGTATTTGAAATTCGCATTTCAAAGGAAAGGAGCAAATTATGGATAGATACTTAGTTGTGTGGTTAAGAGAAGGCAGAGAGAATGTTGATGTCATTGATAATGCTATCACTCCGCATGAAGCGGCTAATAAGGTAAAGGAAATGCATTTAAATGCTAACGTAGTAGCAGTAGGCATTATGTTAGATAACGAACAGTGGAATTATCTGTAGTAGTTAAAACTAAGATTTCTTGGTATGATTGGAGGTAACTAAGATGTTTAAAGTTGGTGATTTAGTATATGTATCTAATCCAGATACAGAATACGAAAAGGAATATGGAGAGAGAACACATAAAAGCTTCTTTGGTACAGTAACAGATGTTACAGAATATACAGATGAAATTTGTGTAGAAGTGAAATTTCCAGCAACACCAAACGGATGTGCAATGGAATGGAGCTATAATACAAACGAATTATCACTTGCAAAGAAACTTAAAGATATGACTATTGAAGAGTTGAGCAACAAATTCAACCTTCAGATTTTTGCTGAATATCTATAATGTTTAGTAACTAAACAAAATAATGCAAACGCAAAGGCAGTTAGGAGAATAATCTACTAGCTGCCTATTTTATTACAAGGAGGAAACGAATATGAGCAGATGGCTATATGATCCTGAAACGGATTCACGGAATGGGAAAGAGTTTACTTACAATTTGCCAATACATGAAAATGAGGACTTACTTTTAGGTTTTACATATAGGCAAATTATGGATGAAGTGATTGCAAATTACGGTCACAATGTAACAGAAAAAGAAATCAGAAAACAGGTAAACGAACATCTGGAAATGGTTAAAGAAAATATGGAAGAAAATTTAATGTTGTGTATCGACAGTATGTTGAAAGGAATTAAGGAGGCGTAATTATGTATAAAATCATTAACCCATGTAAATGTAAAGTTTACACAAGAACAGGAAACGAAGTAGATGGAAATGCATTTGTGAAAATTGAATATAAAGATTCAAAATTAAGTATGAGTGGTGTAGTTGCGCCATTATCAAACGGAGATTGTCTTGGCTCTGCTGGTCAGTGTGTAGATGAAATTAGAAATGGTTCACCAACAGATGAGTGGACAACGGAAATGCTTAACAAATTATGTGATATTTGGGACAGATGGCATTTGAATGATATGTGTCCTTATTGTGAACACATGAGAGAACTTGGATGGACAGAACACACTCAGGATAAAGTTAAAATTGAGAAATGGACTTTAACAAAAGAAGCTTGTCAGAAAAAAGATAACGCAAAGAAAAGAGCATTGGAATGTTTGAAAAATGGAGAACCATTTTATCCAACTAAAGAGGAAACAACATATGCAAATATGGAATATTCTATTGATGTTTATGATGGTGAAGAAGTCACTTATGGAGAAGCATACGAATTAAAAGAGAAAGATTGTTTAGGACATTCAAATACAGAATATAAGACAAGAGGTTGGATTTCATATAAAGATCACAAACTCGGTTTTATTGGTAGAGAATGCCCAGTGTGCGGTTATAAATACGGAACTGCTTGGAAGATGGAAGAAGTACCACAGGATATAATTGAGTGGCTGGAAAGTTTACCAGAAACTAAAGTAAAGCCAGCATGGGTATAAGGAGGTCTAGTATGAGAGAAATTGAAGTAAACAATGGATGTAAGATTGTATTAGAGAATAAATCACAAGGTATAGAAGTTATTCATTGTGACAGTAAGGGAGGTATTGCATATAGTTACAATATTCCTGATGGCGAACTTGTAATGTTGCTGAATTATTACAGAAACTGTAAGAGTGGCAGAGAAAAATCTGATTATATATTAGAAGGTAAAATTAGAAATACGAACACGGATATCGTTGAATATATATAGTCAAAGGAAATTGTAATTTTATAGAAAAGAAAGGATGAACAAAGTTATGAACAGATTTTTAAAGGAGTTATTCAGAGTATTACCATTTATTTTGGGACTGGCAATTGATCAACTTGCAAAAACATTTGGGGTTGATATCACTGATTGGAGAATGATTAGTCTAATGCTGGTTGTATTTTGTATGTATTTAGCGGTCGCAGCACACATTGAGAAGCTTGACGATTAAACAGAGTAGTAATACAGAGAATAATAAGGCAGACGCAAACAAATGTGTCTGCCTTATTTAGTGGAAGGATGTGAACTAAATGAAAATCAGAGGTGATGAAGTGTTATGGCTATCTGAAAAAGGGAATGTAGCTGTAACATATGCACAATTTGATCTTGGTGAAAAGTATAAAGTATTTAGCAAAGTAAAGTATGGAGATAATTCTATATGGGAATACAACATTGGTTTTTGGACGCAAGGAGAAGCAACAAAGTATGCAAAACAGATCTTAGATGTAGAGATTGAGAGGTGAGCGAAAATGAAAATGCATAAAATTAGAGGCGTTGATAAAGAGATTTGTACAGCAGAACAGAAAATCGCATATAACTATGCTTTTATGTATCGTAGCACCATGGAAAAGATTCGTTATTCAGATACGACAGAAATTGCAAAAGATGAAGCGTATCAGCAAGTTGTAGACTGGGTAATTAGAGGTGTAAGAGATAATGGCATTGATAAAAAATATAATATTGATGCTATTATACATTGTTTCAGAAATGGAATTAAGAATTACCTAAATCACTGTTCGGTGATCGGATCATATGAAGAAATAGGCAAAACATTTGAGTGTTTATATTAAGAAAGGTTGGTAGATAACTATGATGAAATTTACAATGAACGCAACGGATTTAAAGACAATGATGGAGAAGGGAATGGCTGCAATTAATAAGAAGGCAACTCTCTCAACACTGACAAGATTATATTTTCAGATAAACGAAAATGGAATCCTCAAAGTTTGGGGAACTGATATGGAACATTGGGCAGAAGTTAGAACGGATAATATTTATGACACTCAGCCAGGAGTTATTGGAATTGATGTGGATGATATTAAAATCATTTCAAAAATGAGTGGTGAAATTACATTAGAAGATGTAACTACCGAGGATATGGAAGTAGGCAAAATCAACATCAAGTGTGGAAAGAAAATTGTTACAATTCCACGTTATCAGAACATAGATATTTTCCTTCCGTCAATGGATGAAAGTGAAAAGAAAATTATGTCTGTAAAAGAGAATTGGTTACTTGAAACAATCGTAAACCTTGATACATATACAAGTGATAATGACAATATGACGATGATGCAGGTATTTAATTTTAATACAAAGTCAAAGAGAATTGAGGCTCTTGATGGTTACAGAATTGGAATGAGAACACTTGATAATCAGACCATTTATGAGACAAATCCATTTGATACAGTAAAAATTCACAATAAATGTGTTTCTGTATTTAAAAAGCTGATGGATAAGAAGTCTGAAAAGGAAATTGAAATCTATCAGGATGGAAAATATATCAGACTTGAAGGAAATGATTTTACATATATTATCCGTAGAATTGACGGAGAGTATTTTAAAGTAGATTCAATGCTTGATATGTCTGATGATTACAGATTTGTGCCTAATAGAGAACAGATTCTTGAAGCAATGAAGTATGATGCAGAATTAAGAAAAACATCTGGTGCAGATAAGAAACCAGTCGTATTACATAGTGAGAATGGAAATTTATATTCATACATTGCAGCAGGTAAATATGAGGCGCTTGATGAATTTGAGACAAGCGAAAATAACATGAAGGATAACTTCTATATTGGATTTAATCCACAGTTTCTTACAGATGCATTTAACATTGTTGATTCTGATAAGCCTTTATGTTTTGGTACAGGTAGCAAAGCACCATTACTTATCAATGGAGATGAATATAAGATTTTAGTATTACCTGTAAATATTGGGAATGAAGATTATAGTGCAGAATTTACAAAGAGAATTAGAGGTGAGGTGGCATAAGCCACCTTGCTTTGGAAACCAAAGGAAAGAACTGTTTCTTGAAGAGAAAGTGAGGTAGTGAATATGGAGAAAGACTTTGAGATTGAATACAGAGATGAACAGATAAAGGATTTAAAAGAAGCATTAGCAGGAACTAAAAGAGAGATAGGTTGTTTTAATCCATTAAAAGGTAAATGGGAAATAAATTATTCCTCGATTCTAACAAAGTTAATTCAGGAAGCTGGTCGTTGGTGTGAATACTATGCAAGTGACTTGTTTATTACATGGCATGACATTGATAAGAAGTTAGATGATGGAACTATGGGTACAGAACAATTTATATTTGGTTTCAGAGATAATGGCGTAGATCACAAAGAATGGTATGAATTGCATAAAAACGATGTTGGTAGATATAGAGCGGTGTGGTTCTTAGATGTAACAATTAATGATGGAAAAATGGAAATGGTGTTACACAAATAAGGGAGAGTGATTGATATGTATCAGCATATAGAATTTGTTGATGGTAGTAATCCTTATATCAGCAAAACGGAAAAGGATTTCAAATGGATGTGTGAACATTATGTTCTCATTCCGATTGCAGAAAATTTCTGGAAGGCAACCGATAGAATTTATTATAAAGTAGTTGGCTTTGCAGATAAAGACAAGAGAGCTGCTTTTAATAGAAATTACAAATCAAAAGCAGGTGCAATGAGAGTAATTCACAAGGCAATTAAAGAGAATAAATTTGAGTATATTGTACTTAGAAAAGAGGTTGAAGATTTACGGAATGATGAACACTTTGATATTTCAGTGAGTACACCTATTAAAACATGGAATTTAGCATAGATTGGAGTGATGGAAATGAAAACAAGAAAAGATATTAAACTTGGGAAAGATGAGGAATTTGTAGAAGATATTAGAGAATGCAATAATCGGTGTCCAAAATGTGGAGGGCTTTTGATTGCAAAATTTGGCGCAGGGATTTCGGTTGAATTTTGTGCAGAAAGTAACTGTGATTATGAAGACTACGATTATGATTTGTAGTAAGAAATAGCAATTTCATAAAGAGAAAGGACGGTTGATGATTATGTTAAAAGCAATAAATATTAAATGGGACACAGACGGAGACGAGGAAATATTACAGAGTTTGCCAACGGAAATGATTATTCCTGATGAATTGGAAGAACTGTACAAGAAAGATAGAGAATACGCACTTGAAGAGATCTCAGATTGGCTATCAGATGAGACAGGATTTTGTCATGACGGATTTAAAGTTGTAATGGAAATCACAAGACAATCTGTTGAGAACGAATTGTTTGATT
>CDZS01048971.1_pt1 | contig 14519 bp, 9 predicted proteins | sample 557751 | NCBI WGS metagenome assembly CDZS01 (sample SAMEA3182113, study PRJEB8094) | gut metagenome | biome: human; feature: gut; material: Stool; isolation source: human stools | place: Canada | collected 2013-05-07 | reverse complement strand
GAAGAAAAGAGGAATCAGAGCGAGTAATGAATAAAATGAAAACAAGATGTCAGGTGTTGTATAATTACAGATATCTGATCAAACAGCTGGTAACGAAAGATATAAAGTTAAAGTATAGAAGAAGTTTTCTGGGATATGTATGGAGCGTATTAAATCCATTAATGGTTATGGTCGTTATGTATTTAGTATTTTCCAAAATGTTCCGTTTTAATATAGACAATTATTCTGCATATCTTATCATTGGACAGACGTTGTTTACATTTATGACAGAAGCAACAAATCAGGCGATCTTTTCCATTACAGGAAATGGACCATTATTGAAAAAGGTTTATGTTCCTAAATATGTGTTTACCTTATCTAAGGTTACGAGTTCTTTGGTCAACTTAGTCTTTTCTCTGGGAGCTATGATTATTGTATTTGTTATTACTAAGGTACAGTTCTCATGGGCAATGCTGTTTTTTCCGGTTATTTTAATGGAAGTATATATTTTCAGCCTTGGTCTTGGCTTGTTTTTGGCGGAGGCAGCTGTATTCTTCAGAGATATACAGTATATTTATAATGTACTGACAACGGCATGGATGTATTTGACACCTATTTTCTATCCGATGGAACAGTTACCGGAATCAGTGCAGAAAGCAATTAAAATTTTTAATCCTATGTATCAGTATATCACACAGTTCCGTACGATATCACTTCATCAGACATTACCGGCTGCAGGAGATGTGGTATACGGATTTGCGATAGCATTTGTCTTTCTGATTGTTGGATCATGGGCATTTATAAGAAAACAGGACGATTTTATTTTATATATCTAGGAGAATGAAGATGGATGACAAGAATATTGTTATTGATGTGTCGGATGTAACAGTGCGTTTTAACCGTGCATCACAGCAGGTCAATAATTTAAAAGAATATGTAATAAAAATGGTAAAAAAAGAACTGATGTTTCAGGAATTCCTTGCCCTACAGAATGTAAGCCTTCAGGTTCGGAAAGGGGAAGCATGGGGAATCGTAGGAACGAATGGTTCCGGAAAATCCACATTGTTAAAGCTGATCTGTGGTATCTTAAAACCGTATAAGGGCAGTGTGAGCCTTTCGGGAACGATCGCACCTCTGATTGAGTTGGGAGCCGGATTTGACGGTGAACTGACTGCCCGCGAGAATGTTCTGCTGAATGGAACACTGTTGGGGTACTCAGAGAGTTTTATGAAAGAGCAGTTTGAGGAAATCATTGATTTTGCTGAATTATGGGATTTTCTGGATATGCCGATCAAGAATTACTCTTCCGGTATGGCGGCAAGACTTGGATTTGCTGTGGCAACGATGGTTCAGCCGGATATCCTGATCTGTGACGAGGTATTATCCGTAGGAGATTATAAGTTTCAGGAAAAATGCGAAAAACGTATGAAACATATGTTAGAAACAGGAACAACATTATTATATGTGTCACATTCTATAACATCTGTACAGAATTTATGTGATCATGCATTGTGGCTTGACAAAGGACATGTGAAAATGTGTGGTGATGCTGATACAATTTGTGATGCATATATGAATTTCTAAACGAAGAATGATAAGAGGATTCTATGAGTGAGATAAAATTATTTGTAACCCATACGCCAAATCGCAATACAGTGAGAATAGAGCATCCACTGATGTATAATGTAATAGCAGGAAGTGCCTTTCTGACTCAGTCAGTTCCGGAAGGAATGCTTTTGGATAATGAGGGGGACAATATTTCATTTAAGAACAAATCTTATTGTGAACTGACGACACAATATTGGGCGTGGAAAAATCAAACTGCAGATTATTATGGTTTTTGCCATTACCGCAGATATTTTTCCTTTTCCAAAGTGAATCTGCAGGAAGCTGATTGTGGCTGCCTGATTTACCCGGTTTTGAGTGAAAACGTGAAACAGGAACTTTGTATGGATGAAGCATCCATGAGACAGACGATTGAGCAGTATGATTTTCTGATTGCAAAAGGGATTCCGGTAAATGCATTACAGGCGAAGTCTGTGTATCAGCATTATAAGAATGCACCGGAACTCCATATAGAAGATTTAGATCTTTTTCTTTCTATTATTCGTGAAAAATATCCCGAACTGAATGACGTGGCTGAAAAATATGTGCATGGGAAAATCTTTTACCCATGCAATATGTTTATTATGAATAAAGAATTATTCTTTCAGTATTCTAAGATGCTGTTTGATATTCTGGATGAATTTGAACAGAGATGTGATATGAGCAGATATTCCAGAGAAGGTTTGCGCACACCGGGGCATTTAGGGGAACGCATAACGGGAATCTTTTTTGAATATCTGAAACAAAAAGGCGGATATCGTCTGGGACAGCTGCAGATGGCACAGATTGAACAAAATGAAGGTACTTCAAAAATCAGTGTGTCAGAAGACGATGAAATACCGGTTGTGTTAGCTGCCAATCAAGGATATGTTCCAATTTTATATACATGTCTGCAGTCGATTGCAGACCATATATCGGAACAAAGAGATTATAAAATATATATTTTTCATACTGATATTGAGCCGGAAAGCCAAAATGAAATAAGAAAACTTAAAAAGAAAAATTTCGATGTTTCTTTTGTTAATGTAAGGAGCCGGGTGGCTGGATATCAGTTAAAAGCGAAAGAACATATTTCCACGGAAACATTTTATCGTTTTCTGATTCTTGATATTTTAAAGATGTATCCGAAAGTGGTATACTTGGATTGTGACATGATCATCCGGCGTGATATCGCAGAGCTATATGATGTTAAACTCGGTGATAATATGTTGGCAGCAGTGATTGATCCGGATTTCGCAGGACAATGTAACGGAGCGAATGCTGACACACTTGCTTATTGCAGAGACGTCTTAAAATTAAAGGATCCTCTTGCTTATTTTCAGGCTGGTGTATTAGTGTTCCATATGGGGCAAATAGCAGATAAGATTAGTGTTCAAAAATTATTTGAAATGTCAGATACTGGAATTTACAAATATTCCGACCAGGATATTTTGAATATCGTATGTGAGGGTAAAGTTACTTATCTGAATATGCAGTGGAATGTTTTGACAGACTGTAATAAATATCGCTGGCAGCATGTGATCAAATCGGCACCTTATTATGTTATGGATGCTTATGAGAATGCCAGAAAGGATCCATATATCATCCATTATGCAGGTGCGGCAAAGCCCTGGAAAAATCCAAAAGATGATTTTGCAAAGGAATTCTGGAAGGTGGCACGCAGGACGCCTTATTATGAAGAGTTAATTTATGATCTGTGTGGGCAGGAAAAAAGAAAAGGTAATCCGGGAACGGCTGTGGTAAATGTGATGAGAAAAACGGCGAAAAAGATTTTACCACAGGGAAGCTGGATACGGCGGACAGTCGGAAATTTATATTGGAAATTAAAATAAACAGGAGAAAAAAGTTATGATGTATGATTATCTGATTGTAGGAAGTGGACTTTATGGAGCAGTTTTTGCCTATGAAATGAAAAAGAGAGGGAAAAAGTGTCTGGTTATTGATAAGAGAAACCATATTGGTGGAAATATCTACTGTGAAAAGATAGATGATATTAATGTACATAAATATGGTGCGCATATTTTTCATACTTCAAATAAAAAAGTGTGGGAATATATTAACCAGTTTGCAGAGTTTAATAATTACATTAATTCACCGATTGCCAGATATAAAGACGAATTATACAATCTTCCGTTTAATATGAATACATTCAGCAAAATGTGGGGGATTGTTACACCACAGGAAGCAAAAGACATCATTCAGTTACAGATCGCAGATTTAAATATTACGGAACCGAAAAACCTCGAAGAACAGGCATTATCCCTTGTCGGACGTGATGTCTATGAAAAACTGATCAAGGGATATACGGAAAAACAGTGGGGAAGAGATTGCAAAGAATTGCCGGATTTTATCATCAAACGTTTGCCGTTACGTTTTACTTATGACAACAATTATTTTAATGACCGCTATCAGGGAATCCCGATCGGTGGATACACAGCCATCATTGAAAAAATGTTAGAGGGAACAGAGGTATTACTTAATACAGATTATAAAGAGTTTACTGCAAAGAACGGACAGGTCGCAGATAAAGTTCTGTATACAGGAATGATCGATGAATATTATGACTATAAACTGGGTGTCTTAGAGTATCGTTCCGTCCGATTTGAGCAGGAACGTTATGAGATGGAAAATTATCAGGGAAATGCTGTCGTGAATTACACAGACAGAGAAGTTCCATATACAAGAATCATCGAACATAAACACTTTGAATATGGAAAACAGCCTGTTACAATTATTTCCAAAGAGTACTCAAGTGAGTGGCATAAGGGAGATGAACCTTATTATCCGGTAAATAACGAGAAAAATAATTTACTTTATGAAAAATACCGCCAGCTTGCCGAGAGTGAGAACAATGTCATTTTTGGCGGAAGACTTGGTAATTATAAATACTATGATATGGACAAAGTGATCGAAGCGGCATTAGATAAAATTGAGGAGTTAAAATAAAAATGAGTGATATTAAGATTTTTGTGACACATACCCCGAACCGCGATACGATGCGTGTAAACAATTCATTACTGTACAATGTAATTGCAGGAAGTGATTTCCAGACAAAAGAAGTGCCGGAAGGTGTGTATCAGGATAATCAGGGAGATAATATTTCTTCTTTGAACAAATCTTACTGCGAACTGACAACCCAGTACTGGGCATGGAAAAATATGCAGGCAGATTATTATGGATTCTGTCATTACCGCCGTTTTTTTTCTTTCAGTGAAACGAAACTTAAAGAGACATCCTGGGGAACGATCGAATACGATTATCTTGATCAAAAAGCAATGGATGAACTCGCCTTTAACGAAAAAGATATGCAGGCTTACATTGAAAAATATGACTTCCTGATCGCAAAAGGTGTGGCAACATCATGCATGAATGCAAAGAGTGTTTATGATCATTACAAGAAAGCTCCGGAGCTGCATATTGAAGATATAGAGCTGTTTTTAAAGATCATTGATGAAAAATATCCATATCTGAGTGAAACTGCAAGAGAGCTTTTTGACGGTCAGACATTTTATCCGTGCAATATGTTTATTGCCAAAAAAGAAGTATTTGAAGAATATTCCAAAATTCTTTTTGATGTACTGGGAGAATTTGAGAAACGTGCGGATATGAGTGAATATTCCAGAGAGGGATACCGCACGACTGGTCATTTAGGAGAAAGATTGGCGGGTATCTATTATATGTACCTGAAAAAACAGGGAAAGTACCGCCTGGGAGAGTTGCAGATTGCATTGATTCACAATGCAGATGCAGAGACAGAAGTTACACAGGCAACAGATGGGGATGTAGTACCGGTAGTACTTGCAGCAAACCAGAAATATGTTCCGATTTTATATACCTGTGCACAGTCGATCGTGGAACATACAAGTCATGACCGGAAGTATGAGATTTATGTATTCCATACAGATATCAATGCTGACAGCCAGAAAATGTTTACGGACAGATTGAATAGAGCGAATGTGAGATTTATTTTCGTGAATGTGAGCAGCAGGGTCGCCGGCTACGTCTTGCAGGCAAAGCAGCACATTACAACAGAAACATTTTACCGTTTCCTGATCCTTGATATTCTAAAGGTATATCCGAAAGTAGTATATCTGGATTGTGATATGATCATCTGTCATGATGTAGCAGAACTTTACGATACAGATATGGGAAACAGTCTGATTGCGGGTGCACTTGATCCTGATTTTGCAGGACAGTGCAATATGAAAAATTCAGAAATGCGTCAGTATTGTAAAAATACACTGGGACTCGAAAATCCGTTTGTATATTTTCAGGCGGGAGTACTTGTGTTTAATGTTACAGAGATGAGTAAAGTTGTGACAGTGGACAAACTACTCGAAATGTCGGATACAGGAATTTACCGTTTTTCAGATCAGGATATTCTGAATGTGGTATGTAAAGACAGGGTAACTTATCTGGATATGAAATGGAATATGATCTTTGACTGTGATCATTTCCGCTGGCAGAAAGTGATTAAATACGCACCGTATTATATTTTGGATGACTATGAAAATGCGAGAAAAGATCCATATATTATTCATTATGCCGGATTTTTGAAGCCGTGGATGAAACCGGATGAAGATTTTGGATATGTATTCTGGGACATGGCGAGAAAAACACCATATTATGAGCAAATTTTAAGTGGAATGCAGCATCAGGGCGGCGGTCAGAATGTGACAGTAGATACAGTAATTGAAGCAAGAGCATTTAAGAGAACCAGAAAGCTGCTGATGAAGATATTTCCACAGGGAAGTGGAATTCGAAGAACGTTAGGGAAGATGTATTGGAGAATTTTTGGATAAATAGTGGAGTAGTATGAAAATGGAAGAAGGAAAAATTAGTGTTATTGTTCCGATTTATAAGGTAGAGAATTATTTAAATCGTTGTGTAGAGTCAATTCGAAAGCAGACATACCGTAATTTGGAAATCATACTTGTAGATGATGGATCACCGGATGCATGTGGGGAGATGTGTGACAGGTATGCACAGGAAGATTCGCGAATTCGGGTGATTCATAAAGAAAATGGTGGACTATCGGATGCGCGGAATGCAGGCATTGAGGTTGCTACCGGTGAGTACATAGCGTTTGTTGATAGTGATGACTGGATAGATGACAAGATGTACGAGGTATTATATAGTACATTATTGAAATATAATGCTGATATTGCAGAGTGCAGCTATCGAAATCTGTATGCAGACTGTATTGTAGAAGAGACAAACTGTACAGGAAATGTGGTGGAGGGAGATAATATTTTTGCTTTGGAGGCAATGCTTGATTGGAGATATTTTAAACCAAATGCATGGAATAAACTCTATAAACGCAGTGTGATTGCAAATGTCAGATATCCGAAAGGCAAACTGCATGAAGATGAGTATACAACTTATAAATATATGTATAATGCCAGAAAATTAGTTTATATTGATTTTTCATTTTACAATTATGATAGAAGAAGAACGGATAGTATTACAGGAGAAAAGTTCAGAGAAGCAAATCTTGATGCTTGCTGGGCATTTCGTGAGAGAGTAGATTTTTTTGAAAAGCATGGGATAAAGTCATTAGAAAGGAAAATGAATGATATTTATTGCTGGATTCTTTTAGACCGGATTTATCAGTGCTATCGTCAGCAGGTGAATGGACCGAAAGTAAAAGCACTTGTAGAACAGGCAAGGAAAGACGTGGACTATTTGCAACAGCATGATGTTGATCCGTGGTATATTGAGGAATTTAAACTTTTGTCAAAAGGGCTTGAGAAGTATGGTATGGCAAGGAGTGTGCGTGAAAGAAAATGAAAAATGAGAAGGTCAGTATTATTGTTCCAGTGTATAATGCAGAACAATATCTTGGGTATACGATCACATCGATACTGAAACAGACATATAAAAATATAGAAATTATTTTGGTTAATGATGGATCGAAGGATGATTCACTTATCATATGCCAGAACTATGCTGCAATTGATGCCAGAGTTAAAGTTCTGGATGTCCCAAATGGTGGAGTCAGCAATGCGCGAAACTGTGGAATTGAGTCGGCGACAGGAGAGTATATCCAGTTTGTTGATTCAGATGATGTGATAACAGAAAATATGACGGAACGACTGGTAGATACAATGCATATCTATGAAGCTGATATGGTAGTCTGTGGAATGCGTTATATGGTATTAGAAGGAAACAGACCTGTCAGTTCCAATGACTGGCTGCCACAGTATCTTGGAAAAGAATGTGTACTTTCGAGAGAAAAGTTTCTGGGTGATTTTTCAAGAATATTATTGTATACTGTGCTGCTTGAAGGACCATGTAATAAATTATATAAACGGGAATATTTTGACAAGTACGGATTGTGTTTTCCACTTGATAAGGAACTGGGAGAAGATTTTTTACTGAACTTACAATATTTTTCCCGATTAAAAAGAATTGTATTTATTTCAGACGTTCTCTATTACTATCTGCAATGGGGAAAAAATTCACTGACAACATGTTACAGAAGCAAAATGTTCGACAATCAGGTTTCTTTGCTGCAGGAATATGAAAAATTTTTACGTGTGCAATGTGTGTGGAAAGATGAGAATATTACCTTTTTTTACCAGTATGCTGTGGGACATGTAGTTCGTTGTATGAATATGTTGTTTGATTCCAGAAATGATGGAGAAGATGGTCAGATTAAGGCGGAACTATTTCGGATATTAGATAATGATTCGGTTATTACATGGATTGAAAATGCTGAATGGATTCCGGAAGGCTATGAATGGCTGAAAGATTGTGTGAAAAATGTTGATGTCGGATTTGCATTTGACAGATTAATGGATATGAGCAGGCAGAAAAGTGTGCCTGATGTTGTGGTTCAGGAGACGAGGCAGGTATATTATCCGGGGAAAGCGAATCAGAAAATGGGTCAGATACTGCGGCGTGTAAACAGTGTTTTAGATAATGAGAGAATTGCCAAAACGATTGAGAGTTTAGAGCAGGATGGTATTAAAACAACAATCTCAAAAGTAGGAATAAGCTGCAGATACAGGATGTCAAGAGCTATATTTGGTGAAGATGAGAATAAATAAAACCAATGATATGGAGGTAAATATTTTATGAAAACCAGCGAATTGGAACAGAGATTAAAAGAATGTAATTATAGATTATCTAAAATGGATGAAAGAATAAAAAGACTGGAAGAAGAGAATGAACAGCTGAGACAAAATAGAGAAGAGGAAGCTGTAAAGCAGGAAGATGTAAAACCAGAAGCTGAAAAATTTCCAATGTCGTCAGAAGAAGTAGATAGATTGAATAACAGAATAAAGGCGTTAAGTGATGAACTGTATGAGTATATAGGAAATCAGATCAGACAGCAGGCTTCTTATACGGATGAAAATAAAGAGCATTTAGAGAAGAGAATCAAGGGACTTAGTGATGAGTTATATGAATATATTGGAGAGCAGATTCAGAGACAGAAAGAATTTATAATGAATAATAATTAAAGAAAATAGAAGTGTGGCATGAAAGTAGTACATAAGTGGAGGGGAAATAATGTACAAGGCATTAAAAGACAAAATAAATATAAAAATTCTTTGTTTGTCAATAGTATTTGCAATGATATCATTTTTTACAGATAATATCATTTTTGACAAAATACAGATTCAAAGGCAGCATTATTTGACTCTTAAATTGATATATGTGATATTGATTGTCTGCATCGGACAGTTGATTTGTAAATTAGTTTATGCAATAAAAAGAAGTGAGAGTGTCAGAACAGCTGTTAAGTTTGCAGGGATTTGTTTTGGAATTTTAATGGTATTCTTATTTCTTACATATCCTGGAATATGGCTGTGGGATAATATGGAAATGTTAAGCATGGCATCTATAATGAAATTGAGTGGATGGCATGGATATTATATGCAGTGCTTTTTTGTATTTGCATTAATGGCAATTCCATTTCCGGTTGGAGTGAATATCTGTCAGATTATTATTATTGCCTCTGTTATGGGGAGAATCTTTTATATTGTATCTGGATGGCTTAAAAATAAAAAGAAGGCATATTTATTAATTATATTTTTATTGTTGCCAGCAAATTTATATTGGTCGTTGATGGCATACAGAACGGCTTTCTTTGGTTTCTTTTATGGACTGGCTGTGTTGGAATTTATAAATCTATGGAAAAACAAGGATTGTAATCTGATTTATTTTGTCCTTCTGTATGGATTTATTTGGAATATTCGTTCTGAAGGTTACGGGTTATTGTTATTTATTCCTTTAATTGCATTTAAATTATTTCATTCTGAAAAGAAAAAAAAGGCTGTCACTTTTTTTATTGCAAGTTTGGTTATGGCAGGGGTTGTCTCAATGCCGATTCCTAGCGACAGGAATTATTTGGCATCGGCTATCATGAATCCTTTGGAATGTATGATGAAATCAGAACTGAGTTCAGACGATTTACAAAGAGATTTGGAAAATATTGATAAAGTATTTAGTGTTGACGTTTTAAAAAATTCGGAAGCGTCACCTATATCTGCAGGAATAGAAGGATCAGCATGGTTTACAGAGGGATTTTGGGATAATATTTATTGTGAACAAGAGGATTGGAATAATATGTTAAAAGCATATTGTAATTTAGTATATTTTAACCCGCAGCTTTTCTTGAAATTCAGAGCAGAAACAATGCTGGCATCTATCAATTATAATAAATCTACAATAAGTGAAATAGAGTCGCTGGTTAATGGGGCAGAAGGTCAGTTTGGCTTTGAGTCTTTTAATGGTACAAAACCAATCAATGAGGGAATGCGTCAATTTGTTCAGAAATTGATTGGTTATGAGTGGGGAGGAAGTTTTGTTTACAAGGTTGGCATAATGCTTGGAAGTGCAATTGTTCCATTAGCAATGGTTTTTGTATTGTTTGTATATGGCGTGTATTGCAGGCGAAAAGAATTGTGGTTATCCAGTATTGTTGTTTTTGCGACAATCTTCATTGTTTTTCTGACGGCACCAGCGGCAAATTCAATGTATTACTATTCACTGTATAATAGTATGTACTTATTGCTGGTCATATGGGGAATCATAAAAACAGATGGATTCAAAATTCCGTATAAGAAAATAAATGACAAGATTGTAGTACAAAATAATGATGGCGGCAGGATTGAGTGGTTAGATGCTGTTAAAGGAATAGGCATGTTATTAGTAATATTCCCACATACGGGGCTGCTAAATGAAAACATTGCCAAGTGGATTTATTCCTTTCACATGCCATTATTTTTTATCCTTAGTGGATATACATTTACAAGATATAAATTATCCTGTAAAGATTTTTTTTACAAGCTGTTAAAATCTTTGATTATACCATATTTCGTATATGCAGCAGGATTTTGTATTTACCAGGTTATACCTAATTGGTTATGGGGAGATGAAATATTTCGATTATACTCAATAAAAGAATTTGTAGTTCAAATTAATTGTACACCATTGTGGTTTGTTACTGTTTTGGCTATTTCAGAGATTGTATGCTATATAATTATGAAAGTTAATAAATCTCCTATATGGGTTAGTGTGTGTGGGTTATCATTATTTATTATCGGAATAATTTATAATTTGCAAGTCCGAATATATTTACCTTGGAATGCAGATCTTGTATTTTTTGCGGTTCCATTTGTTTTATTTGGAATAGGTTTAAGACATGTGTTAAATATTGATAAAGTGATGAAAGTGCAAACACTCTTGATTTTATTTGCAATAAATGTATGTTCTGAACTGGCAAATGATAGGGTGGATATGGTTTGTAGGAACTTTGGGAATTATTTGTTGTTTTTTGTAGCAGCAGTTAGTGGTAGCTTGTTTTTAATTGGGGTAGCTAATAGAGTAAGAAAGAATAGAGCACTGAAATATATAGGAAAAAATTCATTCTTTTTCTTAGGATTTCATATAACAAATTTATTAATATTATTTGTTATATGTGCTAAATTGAATATTTTCCAGTCCCCAAACGAGAAAACTTCTTTAATGCTGGTTGTTGTATTTTGTACACTAATCATTATATGTATTTTAAGAGAAAGTACATTAAAAATAAAAAAATATATAAAAAAGTGTTTTGTGTTATTAAATAAGGAGAAGAAATGTTAATTATTGCAATTGTTCTGGTTTGTCTGGCCCATTTTATCCGAACGCTAAGATGGGAGCTTTTCGTAAAAACATATGAAAAACCAAATACAAAAAACTTATTACAGTCTTTGTCAATTGGATATTTTATCAATTCATTTATTCCATTCAAGGCGGGTGACTTGGTCAGAGCCTGGATTTCAGGAAGAAAAATGAAGAATGGAAGAGGGTTTGCACTGGCAACCGTTATCGTAGACCGTTATTTAGATATTTTGGTTGTAGGTATTCTGTTTGCGATTTTTTCAGCTTTTAATTTAGACAGTGCAGATTCGGTCTGGTTTTATATGTTTTTGGCAGTCGGCGTTTTAGCAGTTACTTTACTGGTATACATATTACGTGGGTATGTAAAAAAAATATTGAAAAATATTGCGGGCATTTTCAATGCAAGAATTGAAATACGTTTGTTGAGATTTTTCTGGTCGTTGATCTGGAGTTTTAAAGATATTTTTAAAAAGATATCAAAGACCCAGTTATTATTGGAAACATTAGGAATGTGGATTTTGTACCTTACGTCTTATTATTGTTTTGCTGCATTTTTAAGCCACCAGGGATCTAATATGAACTGGCTGGATGTATTTTACATGCTATTTACAAAGAACAGTATTCATGTTGGAAGTCTCGGAGCAATAACGGTTACGCAGGGAATGTTGAATACGCAGATGATATGGACTGGCATTTATTTATTTGCTCCGATTGTGATATTATTTGTCATTTCCCTGTGTTTGAAGTCTAAAAATGATGGAAGTGTAGATTCGGAAGAATCGTATTTGAATTTGATACCGCAATTGGATGAGGATGAACGACGGAACTTTTTGGAAACCTATTTTTCAAATGAGCGGCGTGAGTATATAGAGAGTTATCTGAAGATCAATCAAAATATATTGATTATTCGTGACTATTCTGCAGGTTCTAATGCGACGACAATGCTTTGTATGAATAATGGAAAAAATTTCTTCCGTAAGTATGCATTTGGCGCAGATGGGGATAAATTATACCAGCAGATTGAATGGCTGCAGCGGTTTAAGGATATTATACCTTTGCCGGATATTATGCAGTATCAGAAGAAGGATAATTTCTGTTACTACGATATGCCATATGACAGCCAGGCAGTTGGATTGTTTGATTATGCACATTCTATGCCAAAAGAAAATGCATGGAAATTTATAAAAAAAGCGACGGAATGTCTGGAAAATTCTTTATACAAAGTAAATCAAAGACCGGCAGACAAAGCAACAATTGATGAATATATTAAGTCTAAAGTAAATAAAAACCTGGATAAAATTATGAATGCAAAGTATTTGAAGCGTCTTATGGAATATGATGAGATCATCATTAACGGACGAAGTTTTCATAATTTACCGTATTATTTTCCATATCTGTCGGAAGAACATTTATATGATATCTTTAAAAATGATACATATTCAGAGATTCATGGTGATCTGACGATTGAGAATATTATTTGTACAAGAAATGCAGATGGAGAGGATGATTTTTATATCATAGATCCGAATACTGGAAATGTACATGATTCTTCCAATCTTGATTATGGAAAACTGTTGCAGTCGATACATGGTGGTTATGAATTTTTGATGGCAACAAAGAATGTGAGCATAGAAAAAAATCATATTAATTTTGTGTTTACGAAGTCGGAATCATATACATATTTATATAGTATGCTGGATGAGTATATGCGAGAACATTTTACGCAAGAACGTGTGAAGAGTATTTATTATCATGAGATCATACATTGGCTGAGGTTAATGCCTTATAAAATTGAAAAAAATGGAAAAAGAGTATTGCTGTTTTATGCTGGAATGCTTATGGTAATGAATGATGTTATCAATAATTTTGAAGAGGAAAAATAGATGAAAACACGACTGGCACTATTTGATCTGGATGGAACATTATATGATACGAGAAGAGTCAATTTTCTTTCATATCAAAAAGCATTAGAACAGTTTGGATATACGATGGATTATGAGTATTTTGCAAATCAGTGTAATGGGAGACATTATAAAACATTTCTTCCAGAGATTATGCAGAGTGAGACCCATATGGAAGAAGTGCATGAATTAAAAAAGAAATATTATGGTGATTTTCTTTCAGAAACAGTGGAAAACAAACACTTATTTGAGATTATCAATGCAATTCGTAACGAGTATTATATTGTTCTGGTTACGACTGCTTCGAGAAAAAACAGTGAGGATATATTAAAATATCATAATCGTCTTGATGAGTTTGATCTTATTATTTCGCAGGAAGATGTAAAAAAGAAAAAACCGGATCCGGAAGGATTTTGTAAGGCCATGGATTATTATCAGATTTTGAAAGAAGATACAATTATTTTTGAAGATTCGGATGTGGGAATAGAGGCAGCAGAGAAAAGTGGGGCAACAGTTTTTGTAGTCAGGGGCTTTGCTTAACAGGGAAAAAGAGTATGAGAAAATTATTAAAGCAGGGAATTGCATTTGTTGGAATCAGTGGAATTGGCTGGATCATGGATTTTGTGATATTTAATCTGTTGAATTTAAGGTCATCCTATGTTGCGGTGAATAATATGATCAGTTCACTGGTCGCAGTATGCTTTGTATTTTGTGTATCTACCAGAAAAACATTTGTACAAAAGGATGGCGGAATTCCTCTGAAAGTAAAATTTGTAATTTATATTTTATATCAGATCATATTGATATTATTGGTGTCGCAGCTTTTAGCGATAATTGCAGCAGGGTTGTATCAGACTTTTAGTGGAAGTATCATTGGCAATTTTTCTGCGATGGCTGCTAAGATTATAGTAACTCCAGTAA
>CDZS01001108.1_pt1 | contig 14662 bp, 9 predicted proteins | sample 557751 | NCBI WGS metagenome assembly CDZS01 (sample SAMEA3182113, study PRJEB8094) | gut metagenome | biome: human; feature: gut; material: Stool; isolation source: human stools | place: Canada | collected 2013-05-07 | reverse complement strand
GGTGGTGGTACAGGTCGTACTCTTCACCCGGATAACATGGCTGCCGGTCCTGCTTCTTATGGTATGACGGATACGATGGGTCGTATGCACTCTGATGCACAGTTCGCTGGTTCTTCATCAGTTCCTGCTCACGTAGAAATGATGGGATTCCTGGGAATTGGTAACAACCCGATGGTAGGATGTACAGTAGCTTGTGCGGTTGATGTTGCTCAGGCTTTAGGTAAGTAATTCAGGTTACTTTATATAGATAAAGAACTCCTGTAATCTTAACGATTACAGGAGTTCTTTTTATTTGTAATAATTTGATATGGATAAATTTATTCAGAAATGTATTACTTCATATAAACCATATCATCTTTTCTTTCTCCTTTGTACCAATCAGTGTTTGATTTACATCCACTTTCAACCCACTTTGAATACCCTCCAGACACTATTTAAACTGGACAAATAGGTAGCTTTTAACTTGAATATACAAATATAAACCTGTAAGAGCAAATAATGTAGCTAATTCGAGAACTTTTGTATGACTTCGCCTGTTTACATAACAGATACTAAAACATTATACAACAATGCTACTCACATTCTTAAATACACTTGCCACTATTATCAGTGTTATTAGTCTGCTAATTGTCACTTACGGAGTATTAGTCTGCTTCATCGCCTTTTTACGCAATGAAATAAAACGATTCAACGGAACATATACGGTTAACAATATACGGCAGTTGAGGGCGGATTTTGGCACTTACCTTTTGCTTGGATTGGAATTTCTAATTGCTTCCGACATACTAAAAACTGTGGTTGATCCAACGTTGGACGAATTGGCAATCCTGGGTGGAGTGGTTGTAGTAAGAACTGTGCTTTCTGTATTTTTGAATAAAGAGATCAAAGAATTGGCCGAAAATGATTCAGCGAAAGAAATATAGCATATCGCCGCACAACTAAGTTTCTCCAAAGCCATATCTTTTTTATTGCCTGATATTTCTATTTTGCCTACCTTTGTACGGGAAACATTTACACACTGACTGGCAAGGAATAGAAACACGTCAAAAAAATGGGAATTACACATCTATCTATTGAGCTTACACTTGATCTGATTGCGTTAATTATAGGAATCATCCTTATTATACGTGCTAAAGACAATTATCCGAAATTATATTGGGGAATTATAGCAACCGGCATCGGCATTATGTTTTCATGGGAAAATATCGGATGGTTGACAATTGTCACAGACACTCCGGAATACAACTTCACAGAATTGCTCAACATAGAGAAAATGCTCAAATGGTATGCTTTAGCAAATATTGTAGCCCTGTTCCCTATCGCTTCTTTATCACCGGGCTATCTGAACCATTTCAGAATATTTACTTTTCTATTATTACCCATCATTACGATAACTGTAGGAATCAGTTATTTAGGTTTCAATGGGAATATCACTCCCATCCACTCCATAGATGAAATTATTCCGAATATCCATCAAATAGATGTCAAGCTTAGGGTTTGCATATTCCTGTTATCCGTTTTTACCCCACTCGTTCTTCTTATTTATCCGATGATGAATAACAAGACCTACCGCAGGATAAATAATAACATGTATCTATTCATCGGTTTTCTATTCGTATTTTTAGGGATATACATTTTGTTCACTCTAAATATCAATGAATTTGTTTTCAATCTGTTCGGCATTATGGCAATCGTTTTTACGGTCTTATTCTCCATACAATATTTACGTTATGAGAATCCGTTTTCGAACCATATAAACATGATTCATAATGCAAAGAATACGGAAAGCACTATAATGCTACAAGCTGGAAAGCCATCTCCTACTCTCCCGCTCTTCTCAACGATTGAAGCCTATCTTCAGGAACAGCATCCCTATACCGATCAACGGTATAATATAGAACTTTTAGCCAAGTCCCTGAATAAACAGGAACATGATATTTCAGCAGCAATCAAAAGTCAGGGCTTTACAGGTTTCCGGGAATACATTAATTATCTTCGACTGGAATATTTCAGACAGTTAGCCGCCGAAAATCCAAAGAGTAATGTAAAAGAACTGATGTTTGCATGCGGTTTCACCTCCCGGGCAACTTTCTATCGTAACTTTTCAGAAAAGTATGGTGTATCACCCAGTAAATTCATTGAGAATCAAAGAGTAGAACAATAATTTCTTTTTTTAAAAGCACAATTCTTAATAGTAAAAAGTGTCTCATTTCAGGAATGAGACACTTTTTATTTTTATAGCTAAAAGCAATCCGTTACTTTTGATGCAAAATAAAACTACGACGTTGGCATCATCAACAGATTAATCGAATACTAAGATAAATAGAATATGAATATTGACAATTGTAATCACACCGACACAGAAAAACATCAAGAAGAAAAGATCTTTTTATATACTACCATTACTGGAAACTTGCAACTAATCCATTTAGAACAGATTGGCTATTTCCGGTATAACTCCAAGAGTAAACTATGGGAAGCTGTATTAAATAATAATCATACCCTGGCACTCAAAAGAAATACAAACTCACAAAAGATATTGAGTCTGCATCCCTATCTTATCCAGATTAGCCAGTCACACATTATCAATATAAGCTATCTGGTTTCGATTGAAGACAACAATTGCATATTGCTTCCTCCATTTAATGAGATGGAACTTTTACAAGTAAGCAAGTCTTTTATGAAAAAGCTAAAAGAAAAATATCCATGTATCTGATTGTATATAGCTCATCTTTATGCTCTATGCAACACCAAGCAATTCCACTTCGAAGATCAATGTCGAGTAGGCAGGAATAGAATCAAAAGATTTGATACCGTATCCCATTGCATAAGGAATATAAATAATCCATTTATCACCAACATGCATTTTCTGAAGTGCCACCTGCCACCCTTCTATTACATCACTAAGACGTAGGGCATCGGGACAAGTACGCTCATAAGAATTATCAAACACCTGGCCATCAATCAGACTTCCTTTGTAATGCACGGTAACAATGCTCCGTGCACCCGGAGAAATCGTACTTTCGCCAGTTTCCAAAACTTTGTAATAGATTCCACACGGCAACGCGAAAACACCTTCCTGAAAAGATAGTTTTTTCAAAAATCGCCGATTGGCCTCTTTGTATTCTTTCTTTTTCCCCATAAATAAATTGATTAAGAACTTGCAAAAATAATCAGAATAACAAAGGATTTAGCATAAAAACTGTATATTTGTTTGTTGAACTATAAAAAACTTCTCACTATGGGACAAACAAAGACTACACGTAGCATCAGTGCTACCGGACTATTCTTACTTATCATGATGACTGTGGGCCTATATTCATGCACACGCACTCAAAAAGACATCATTCCTTCTGCCGATTATGCACCGTATGTAAATGCGTATACGGGAGGAGTCATCTCGCAAAATTCGACCATACGTATAGAACTGACCCACGACCAACCCATGGTGGATATGAACAATGAGTTAAAAAGCAATCCGTTCAGTTTCTCACCTTCATTAAAAGGAAAAGCATATTGGGTTAGCAACAACACCATTGAATTTGTGCCCGAAGAAGGAGCGCTGAAACCGGGAACACTTTACGAAGGAACTTTCCGGCTCGGAGACTTCATCGAAGTGGACAAAAAGCTGAAAGAGTTCAACTTCTCATTCCGTGTACAGGAACGTAACTTCACCCTGCAACTGGAATCATTGCCGATTACAGCTACCCGACCGAATGAAATAAATATTAAAGGAGAGATACGTTTCAGCGACGTAGTGAAAAAGGAAGAGGTAGAAAAGATGCTGACTGCCAGTGACGGAAAAAAGAGTTATCCGGTGGAAGTCACCGCAACCGACAATCATACCCGGTATTTGTTTAGTATCAGACAAATCCCCAGAGAAGCTGATGATTACCCCTTGACTATCACAGCCAACGGCAACGCAGCCGGCATCGACCGTAAACAAAGCGAAGAAGTACTGATACCGGCGAAAGATTGTTTCCGTTTCATGTCTGCCGAACGCATCGACCAACCGGAAAATGGAATCGAGATTGTTTTCTCCGCTCCCTTATCCACTACTCAAGATTTAAAAGGACTGATTGAGATCCCGGAAATCTCCTCATCGATCTTCCAAATCAGTGAGAACAGAGTTTTTATCTATTTCGAAGCAAACACACAGAACAAACTGACGTTGAATATCCATGAAGGAGTCAAAGACAGTCAAGGTAAAGCGTTGGGAACTTCTCATACGATCTCATTCAGTGAAGTAAGTCTGAAACCACAAGTGGAAATGTCTACTACCGCCGCTATCCTGCCCGATTCGAAAAGTTTGATTATTCCTTTCAGGGCTGTCAACCTATACGCTGTGGATTTGAGCGTGATCCGCATTTTCGAGAACAATGTATTGATGTTTATGCAAACCAATTCACTGGCCTCGGCCAATGAGCTACGCCGTTCGGGAAGACTGGTTTACAAGAAAACGTTATGGCTTGCCAAAGATGCTTCCAAAGACATTCATCATTGGGGAGATTACTCGATAGACCTTGCCGGATTAATCCACCAGGAACCGGGTGCCATCTATCGTGTCATACTTTCATTTCGTCAGGAATACTCCGCTTATCCTTGTGGAGGAGGCGAGAATCAGGATATGAAATTCGCCGACAGCAGCACCTCCGACGGGCTGACCAAAGTAAGTGGAAGTGTTTTGTCCGAAGAAGATGAAGCAATCTGGAATACCCCCGAAGCCTACTATTATTACAATGGCGGAACAATGGACTGGAGTGTGTACCGATGGACGGAACGCGACAACCCCTGCCATCCGTCTTATTATATGGATTCAGACCGGGCAGCTGCCTGCAACGTTTTTGCTTCCAACCTGGGAATGATTGTAAAACGGAACTCACTGAATAAACTGTGGATTGCCGTTAGTAATATCTTGGATACAAAACCGATAGGAAAAGCACAGGTAACAGCGTATAATTTCCAGTTACAACCCATAGGGAAAGGAGAAACCAATGGAGAAGGATTCGTTGAAATCACTCCGAACGGTGTGCCTTTCATTATCGTGGCAGAATCGGACAAGCAAAAAGCGTACGTCCGCGTTGTGGACGGTGAAGAACAGTCCGTCAGCAGATTCGACGTGGGAGGAAAAGATATTCAAAAGGGACTGAAAGGATTTATATATGGCGAAAGAGGAGTATGGCGCCCGGGAGACACGCTGCACATTTCCTTTATATTGGAAGACCGCGAAAAGAGAATCCCCGACAAGCATCCCGTAGCACTGGAGATTTACAATCCGAGAGGACAGTTCTACACAAAAATGATTTCAACACAAGGAATGAACGGATTCTATACATTCGACGTTCCGACACAGGCAACAGACCCGACCGGACTTTGGAATGCGTATATTAAGGTGGGAGGAACCACCTTCCACAAAGGTCTGCGTATCGAAACCATAAAGCCCAACCGCTTGAAAATAAATCTGGCATTGCCGAAGGTGCTTCAAGCCACGGACAAGAATTTCTATGCCCCACTCACTTCAACCTGGCTGACAGGAGCAACTGCCTCCAAACTGAAAGCCAAAGTAGAAATGTCTTTATCGAAAGTGAATACACAGTTTAAGAATTACGGACAATATATCTTTAACAATCCGGCTACGGATTTCACGACTATCAAAACAGATATATTTGACGGCACACTGGATGCAGAAGGAAAAGCAAATGTCATGCTGAAAGTTCCGACCGCAACGGAAGCGCCGGGTATGCTGAACGCCACTTTCACCACCCGCGTGTTCGAACCGGGAGGAGATGCCAGCATCTACACTCAAACAATTCCATTCTCACCATTCACCTCTTATGTCGGTATCAATCTGAACCAGCCAAAAGGCAAATATATTGAAACTGACAAAGATCATGTATTCGATATTGTAACTGTAAACACGCAGGGACAGTTAGTGAACAGTTCTAATCTGGAATACAAAATATACCGCATCGGCTGGAGTTGGTGGTGGGAAAACAGTGGTGAATCTTTCGGAACGTATATCAACAACAGTTCCATCACTCCTGTTGCCAGCGGCAATTTACAGACAAGAGGCGGAAAAGCATCTTTCAAATTCCGTATCGATTATCCGTCATGGGGACGCTACCTGGTTTACGTGAAAGATAAAGAGAGTGGACATGCCACCGGAGGTACAGTTTATGTTGACTGGCCGGAATGGCGGGGACGTTCGAGCAAGACTGATCCCAGCGGTATCAAGATGCTTGCTTTCTCGCTGAACAAAGATTCTTATGAAATAGGAGAAACAGCCACAGCAATCATTCCTGCAGCAGCGGGAGGACGTGCACTGGTATCCATAGAAAACGGTTCTACCGTATTACGACAAGAATGGATAGAGGTTTCCAACGGAGGAGATACGAAATATACATTCAAGATTACACCGGAGATGACTCCGAATGTATATCTGCATATCAGTCTGTTACAGCCTCACGCGCAAACAGTCAATGACCTGCCTATCCGTATGTATGGCGTCGTTCCGGTATTCGTGACTAACAGTCAGACGGTGTTGCAACCGCAGATACAGATGCCGGAAGTGTTACGCCCGGAAACCAACTTCAATGTGACCGTCAGCGAAAAGACCGGAAAACCGATGACTTATACATTAGCTATTGTAGACGACGGTTTGCTGGATCTTACCAATTTCAAAACCCCGGACCCATGGAATGATTTCTATTCACGCGAAGCACTCGGCATCCGGACATGGGATATGTATGATAATGTATTGGGAGCTTCCGCCGGAAGTTACAGTTCACTTTTCAGTACGGGTGGAGACGCCACATTAAAACCTGCCGATGCAAAAGCAAACCGCTTCAAACCGGTAGTCAAGTTTATAGGTCCTTTCTATCTGGGAAAAGGTAAGAGCCAGACGCATACGCTGAAACTTCCGATGTATGTAGGTTCGGTACGTGCCATGGTGGTTGCCGGACAAGAGGGAGCGTACGGCAATGCGGAAAAAACGGCTTTCGTGCGGACTCCGTTAATGATGTTGTCCACCTTGCCCCGTGTGCTTAGTATTCAGGAAGAAATCACCGTTCCGGTAAATATCTTTGCGATGGAAAATCAAGTGAAGAATGTAACCGTATCACTTCAGGCATCCGGTGGAGGAGTACAGATTGTAGGGGCCAACCAACAGTCGCTCAAATTTAGCCAACCGGATGACCAGCTCGTGTTCTTTACCTTAAAAACAGGTAGTAAAACAGGAAAGGCTACCATCCATCTGACAGCCAATGGTGGCGGACAACAAACTAAAGAAACCATTGAAATAGAAGTACGCAACCCGAATCCGATAGTAACCCTGCGCAACAGTCAATGGGCAGAAGCCGGACAAAGCAAAGAACTTTCATACAATCTAAGCAGTTCTTCTGCAAATAACCAGATAAAGCTGGAAGTATCACGCATACCTTCGGTTGATATCAGCCGCCGGTTCGACTTCTTATACAACTATCAGCACCATTGTACGGAACAGTTGACTTCCAAGGCTTTGCCTCTTCTGTTTGTCGGTCAATTCAAAACAATAGATAAGATAGAAGCCGAAAAGATAAAGACAAATCTACAGGAAGCTATCCGGCAGATTTATGGTCGTCAACTCCCCAATGGCGGATTTGTATATTGGCCGGGAAATGCTGTTGCCGACGAATGGATCAGTTCTTATGCAGGAATGTTCCTGACACTGGCACAAGAAAAAGGATACGCCGTTCATTCGAACGTATTGAACAAGTGGAAGCGTTTCCAACGTGCTGCCGCACAGAACTGGCGGATGCCGCAGGATGCAAGCGGCTGGCAACAATGGCAGTCGGAATTGCAACAGGCTTTCCGTTTATATACGCTTGCATTGGCAGGAGCACCGGAATATGGGGCCATGAACCGGATGAAAGAACAGGCAGGATTATCCATTCAGGCTAAATGGAGACTGGCAGCAACCTATGCACTGACCGGAAAGATGAAACCGGCTGAAGAACTGGTGTATAATGCGGAAACAACAGTAAGCCCCTACTCTTCCATGAATCAGATTTACGGTTCCTCCGACCGTGATGAAGCTATGATTCTGGAAACACTGATCCTGATGAACCGGGAACGGGATGCTTTACAGCAGGCAAAAGTCGTTTCAAAGAATCTGTCACAAGAGGAGTGGTTCAGTACACAATCCACCGCTTTTGCTCTTATGGCAATGGGACGTCTGGCTGAAAAGCTGTCAGGCACATTGGATTTCGTATGGACATGGAACGACAAACAACAACCTGCCGTGAAATCGGCTAAAGCTGTGTTTGAAAAGGAAATCGCCACCACTCCCAAATCCGGTATGATTGCTGTGAAGAATCAAGGAAAAGGAGCGCTTAGCGTAGACCTTATCACACGCACACAGTTGTTGAACGATACATTACCGGCCATCAGCGACAATCTTCGCATGGATATAAGATATGCCAACCTGAACGGTACACCGATCTCTGTCAATGATATTATACAGGGAACTGACTTTATGGCTATCACCTCCATATCCAATATTAGCGGAACTTCCGATTACACCAATCTGGCACTGACGCATATCATACCGTCCGGTTGGGAAATATACAACGAAAGAATGGTTGCCCCCGAAACGGAAAGCGGAGCAGCCGACGGTTCCGGTAAATCCGTCAGCAAATATAATTATCTGGATATACGCGATGACAGGGTATTAACTTATTTCAATTTGCGTCGTGGTGAAACAAAAGTATTCACTGTCAGACTGCAAGCGACTTATGCAGGTAACTTTATTCTTCCTGCCGTTCAATGTGAAGCAATGTATGATGTAAACGTACAGGCACGCAGCAAAGCGGGAAGAACAACTGTCAGTCGATAAATTTCAGGCACGGATTACACGGTTCTACTCGTTAACCAAAAATGCGTAATCCGTGTAATCCGTGCCTAATTATTTGTCACAAAGATATGTCTCTTAGCTCTTAACATTTAAATGAATCCTATATATAAATTCTTCAAACGATTATCTGTTACTAAGAAAGTAATGACAATAAGCATTGCTCTTTTGATGATAGGATACATCTTTTGCCTTCCCCGGCAACTGTTTCATGTACCCTACTCCACCGTTGTGACTGATCGAAACGAAGAATTACTGGGAGCACGTATCGCTTCGGATGGTCAATGGCGGTTTCCTCCCCGAAAGACAACACCTGAAAAAATCAAGCAATGTCTTATTACCTTCGAAGATAAACACTTTTACCACCATTGGGGAGTTAATCCGCTATCTACCGGAAGAGCACTCTATCAGAATTTAAAGAATAAACGTGTTGTAAGCGGAGGCAGTACCCTTACCATGCAGACCATCCGTCTCGCCCGGAACAAACCCAGAACTATCGGAGAGAAAGTCATCGAAATGATCTGGGCTACCCGTTTGGAGTTTCGGACTTCCAAAGAGGAAATCTTATCCATGTATGTCTCCCATGCACCATTCGGAGGAAATGTAGTAGGACTGGATGCTGCTGCCTGGCGCTACTTCGGTCATTCTGCCGAAGATTTATCATGGGCGGAATCAGCCATGCTGGCCGTCCTGCCCAATGCCCCCGCCATGATTCATCTATCCAAAGGACGAAAAACACTACTTTCCAAACGCAACCGTTTATTGAAACAACTTTTTGAAGAAGAGATTATTGATGCGTCCACCTATGAATTGGCTATCAGCGAACCGTTACCCGACGAACCACATCCTCTTCCTCAAATAGCCCCCCACCTGGTTACCCGCTTTTATCAAGAAAGAAACGGATTATATACCCGCTCAACCATCGATAAAGGAATACAAACCCATATAGAGAGTTTGGCGGAACGGTGGAGCAATGAATTTAATCGAAGTGATATCCGTAACCTGGCTATCCTAATTATAGACATTCCCACCAATCAAGTGGTAGCATACTGCGGAAATGTACATTTCGACCGTAAGCAAGGGGGGAATCAAGTAGACGTGATTCAAGCTCCCAGAAGTACAGGCAGTATTTTAAAACCCTTTCTCTATGGTGCCATGCTACAGGAGGGAAGTCTATTACCGCAAATGCTGTTACCGGACGTACCCGTTAATATCAACGGCTTTACTCCACAAAACTTCAGCCTGCAGTTTGAAGGAGCCGTCCCCGCTTCCGAAGCTCTTGCCCGCTCATTGAATATCCCGGCTGTCACCATGTTACAAAGATATGGAGTACCCAAATTTCATCACATGCTGCAACAAATGGGGTTCAAGACTATCAACCGATCAGCCTCCCATTATGGATTATCACTCATTTTAGGAGGTGCCGAAGCTACTTTATGGGATGTGACGAATGCTTATGCACAAATGGGACGAAGCCTCTCCAACAGTCATTCCAACGACCTTCCCCAAGAAAAGGAAGTGCAGATACTACTGGGAACAGAAGAAAAGACAGTTTCGGAAAGAGATGGTTCAAGAAAAGTTACTTCAGGAAAGACCATTTCAAGAAAAACAACTTCGAGAAAGGATATATCAGAAGGAGTTATTTCAGAAGGAGTCATTTCGGCAGGAGCGGCCTGGCTCACCCTTTCCGCCTTAACAGAAGTCAACCGCCCTGAAGAAATTGACTGGAAATCAATCCCCTCGATGCAGACTATCGCATGGAAGACCGGAACGAGTTACGGATTCCGTGATGCCTGGGCCGTTGGCGTGACTCCCCGCTATGCAGTAGGCGTATGGGTAGGAAATGCAACCGGAGAAGGAAAACCCGGATTGGTCGGTGCACAGACAGCCGGTCCCGTATTATTCGATATATTCAATTATCTCCCATCTTCACCCTGGTTTGAACGTCCCACAGGAATTTTTGTTGATGCAGAGATATGCCGTCAATCCGGTCATCTGAAAGGACGTTTCTGTGAAGAAACCGACACCGTACTGATCCTTCCCGTCGGATTACGGACAGAGGCTTGTCCTTACCATCATCTCGTCACACTATCCGCCGACGAAAGCCACCGCATCTATGAAAACTGTGCAAACACGGAACCTACCATTCAGAAATCATGGTTTGCCCTGCCGCCCGTATGGGAATGGTACTATAAACAACACCATCCGGAATATAAACCGCTGCCACCTTTCAAAGCCGGCTGCGGAGAAGATTCTTTCCAACCCATGCAGTTCATCTACCCTCCGATGAACGCCCACATCAAGCTGCCCAAGCAACTGGATGGCAGCAAAGGCTTTATCACGGTGGAACTGGCACACAGCAATCCCAATGCCACTATCTTCTGGCATCTCGACGACACCTATCAGACACAGACACAGGATTTCCACAAAATTTCCCTGCAACCTGCTCCCGGCAAACATTCCCTGACGGCAGTAGACGGAGAAGGCAACACAGTTTCCACCACTTTCTTTATCGAATAAACATCTTATTTTATTATCTTTGCCGCATGAAACAGCCATTAAAAGAAAACGGTGGACTACCGGCATCTATCCTCTGGACACTTGCTATTGTGGCCGGTGTCTCGGTAGCCAACATCTATTATATTCAACCTCTATTAAATATGATACGCCATGAACTTGGCATATCAGAGTTCAGAACTAACCTGATTGCCATGGTCACGCAAATAGGCTATGCGGCAGGATTGTTGTTTATCACCCCTCTGGGAGATTTATATCAGCGTAAGAAAATCATCCTGGTCAACTTCACCGTTCTGATATTCTCTCTATTGACTATCGCCCTGACGCACTATTTTCATTTGATACTTATCGCTTCATTCCTCACGGGAGTTTGTTCGATGATTCCACAAATATTCATTCCGATAGCCGCCCAGTTCTCCCGTCCGGAAAATAAAGGCAGAAATGTAGGGATTGTCTTATCAGGACTATTGACCGGCATTCTGGCTTCACGTGTCGTCAGCGGATTTATCGGTGAACTGATTGGCTGGCGGGAAATGTATCACATCGCTGCAGGCATGATGTTTATCTGCGCAATCGTTGTATTAAAAGTCCTTCCTGACATTCAGACCAACTTTCAGGGAAAGTATAGCGGCCTGATGAAATCTCTGTTAGCCTTAGTGAAAGAATACCCGCAACTGCGCATTTATTCGATCCGGGCGGCACTGAATTTCGGTTCCCTCCTCGCCATGTGGTCCTGTCTGGCTTTTAAAATGGGACAAGCCCCGTTCTTCGCCAACAGCGACGTAATCGGTATGCTAGGACTTTGCGGAGTGGCCGGAGCATTGACTGCTTCTTTCGTAGGAAGATACGTAAAGCAAGTAGGTGTACGCCGCTTTAACTTTATCGGTTGCGGATTGATTCTCTTTGCCTGGTTACTGTTCTTCATCGGTGAAAACACTTTTATTGGTATCATTGCCGGAATCATCATCATTGACATAGGGATGCAATGTATCCAACTTAGCAACCAAACAAGTATCTTCGAACTAGACCCGCGCGCTTCGAACCGTATCAATACAGTTTTCATGACTACTTACTTTATTGGCGGTTCAATGGGAACATTTCTGGCGGGCAGCTTTTGGCAACTGTATGGTTGGCACGGAGTTATCGGTACCGGAGTCGTTTTAACCGGAATTTCTTTATTAATTACGACTTTCTACAAGAAGTGAGTCAACAAAACAGACGGTCAAACCGTTTATTACAATAAAAAAGCCAATGAAATACGGAGTTAACAGACAAATCTTACTTATCACAGCCGGCACCGTCTGGATTATAGCCGGTGCCAATATTCTGCGAATAGGAATTGTAACCTGGTTAAACACCTCCCAAGATTGGATGTTCAAAATAGGAGAAGCTACCGTCGTTTTCTTGTTATTCTTCGTTCTGGTGTTCAGAAGGCTTTATTATAAACATACCCAGCGAATCGAACAAAAGAAAGAACACAGAAATTGCCCGTTCTCCTTTTTCGATGTGAAAAGTTGGATTACAATGATCTTCATGATTTCTCTGGGAATTACCATACGTAGCTTCCATCTTCTGCCCGAAACGTTCATTTCTGTTTTCTATACCGGATTATCCATTGCCCTCATCCTGACAGGGGTACTTTTCATCCGTTACTGGTGGATAAGGCGTAAGACTTTCGCTAATTGAGCCGGTCTTATACATATTCCAATCAAATACAAACTTATAATAATTTTTATTGCCTGACGTTTTGAAGCAAAAGATTTCATTCTTTTTTGTTGTATCTTTGCGCGGCTATAAACAAAACAGTAGCCGGAAAACAAATAAAAGGTTATAAGAATCAACATGAAGAAAGCCCCCTCTCCCATTGTATCATTGATACCGATCATTGTACTGGTGTTATTATTGTTTGCCACTATCCGCACATTTGGCAGTGATGCCCTAAGCGGCGGAAGCCAAGTGTCACTACTCACCACTACAGCTATTTGTATCCTTATCGGTATGGTGTTCTATAAAATTCCCTGGAAAGATTATGAGCTCGCCATCACCAACAATATTGCCGGAGTGGCAACAGCCATTATTATTCTATTGATAATCGGTGCGTTGAGCGGGATCTGGGTGATTAGTGGAGTAGTGCCTACGCTAATCTACTACGGGATGCAAATTATCCATCCCAGTTTCTTCCTGGCATCTACCTGCATCATCTGCGCATTGATTTCTGTTATGACCGGAAGTTCGTGGACTACCATTGCTACCATCGGTATCGCCCTGATGGGTATCGGAAAGGCGCAAGGTTTTGAAGACGGTTGGATTGCCGGAGCCATTATTTCAGGAGCATACTTCGGAGATAAAATATCTCCTTTATCCGAAACCACCATCCTGGCCTCTTCTATCACAGACACTCCCTTGTTCCGTCACATCCGTTATATGATGATTACTACGGTTCCATCTCTTGTCATTACGCTAATTATTTTCACCGTAGCAGGATTCTCTCATGATGCCAACAATACACAACACATCGCAGAAGTGGCAACAGCTCTGAATGAAAAGTTTCATATCACTCCGTGGCTACTGATAGTTCCCGTAGCAACCGGGATATTGATAGCGAAGAAAGTGCCGTCTATCGTTACGCTGTTCCTGTCTACCCTGCTGGCTGCTGTTTTTGCTTTGATCTTTCAGCCGGATTTGTTGGAAGAAATTTCAGGAATTGCCGCTTCCGGATTCGATTCACTGTTTAAAGGACTAATGATGACTATCTACGGAGAGACAAATTTACACACGGATAATGCCGTTCTGACAGATTTAATTGCCACACGTGGCATGTCAGGAATGATGAATACGATTTGGTTGATACTATGTGCCATGTGTTTCGGCGGAGCAATGACAGCAAGCGGCATGGTGGGAAGTATCACTTCCATCTTTGTGCGCTTTATGAAGAAAACAGTCAGCGTGGTCAGTGCGACGGTTTGTTCCGGTCTGTTTCTTAATCTGACCACTGCCGATCAATATATCAGTATTATTCTGACGGGAAATATGTTTCGCGATATTTATGCCAAGAAAGGGTATGAAAGTTGCTTACTAAGCCGTACCACGGAAGATGCAGTAACCGTTACATCCGTATTGATCCCGTGGAACAGCTGTGGAATGACTCAAGCCACCATCTTGAGTGTACCCACACTTGTGTATCTCCCTTATTGTTTTTTCAACATTATCAGTCCTTTAATGAGTATCACCGTGGCAGCCATCGGATATAAAATTGCA